>Ga0307509_10000429_pt1 | contig 70665 bp, 51 predicted proteins | sample 10_EM_MG_FD_202245 | JGI IMG/M metagenome (GOLD analysis project Ga0307509, IMG submission 202245) | Populus trichocarpa ectomycorrhiza microbial communities from riparian zone in the Pacific Northwest, United States - 10_EM | ecosystem: Host-associated > Plants > Roots > Unclassified | place...
AGCCCCGCGTGGGATCAACGAGCGAAGCGAGTCGCTGGGGGGAGGGGACCCAGCCGGCTTTGCCGGCGGGGCGGGGGGCAAAGCCCCGCGTGGGATCAACGAAGTGCAGACGTTCGATCGCGAGCCAACCCCGAACTGGGGGCCGGGGGGGCCCCGCGTCCTGCCCCGGCGCGCCGATCCGCTGCAGCCGCCGATCGAGCACGTTACTCCTACCGGCGCGGCGCGGATCCCGCAGGCGCAGGCTGCTACCTACGTGTCGCAGGCGCAGCAGGGCTACGCACCGGCGGAGGCCGCGATGGCACCGTCGAGCCCGGAGCTCCGCAAGACGCCGATGCCGCGACCGCGATCGCGCATCACGAAGCATCCGCCGCTATCGCCGTCGCGGACGGCGCTGGGCTACACCTCGGGTGCGGGAGCACAATCTGCCATCGTCCGGTTGGGGCTGGCGCCGCACATCTCGGCTCGGCTGGGCTGGCTGGTCGATCAGATCGTGCCGGTCGACTTTCATGTCGACGGACGCGAGCGCCGCGTGCTCAATGCGCTGGGGGAGGGCGAGCTGACGGCGCGCGGGATCGGTCACATGCTCGAGGTCGCAGATCCCGTCGCGTTCATGGAGGACCTGACGCGCAAGCTCGAAGGCTTCCACCTCACCCTGATCGAGCCCGGCGAGCCGCAAGGCGGTGAGCCTACTTACCGGTTGCGGCGCTGACCGCGTCGCCGCGCGTCACGCGGCGATGAAGCGCTGCCCGAAGGTTCAGGTCGGAGCCGTTTCCCCGATGGCGCGGCTGTGGTAACCACGCCTGCCGACATGCAGGTACGCATCGAAGACGTTTCACCGGTCGAGAAAAAGATGTTCGTCGAGGTCCCGTGGGAAACGGTGAGCCAAAAGCTCGGCGATGCGTACAAGGAGCTCGGTAAGGGCGTCGCGCTCAAGGGCTTCCGCAAGGGCAAGGTGCCTCGCCCGGTGCTCGAGCAAGTCTACGGCCAGCGGATCAACGCCGAGGTCAGCTACCAGCTGGTCCGCGAGTCGTTCTTCCGGGCGTCGCAGGAGCACAACCTGGCCGCGGTGGCCGAGCCTCGCGTCGAGGAAGCGGCGGCCATCAAGAAGGGCCAGCCGTTCACGTTCGCGGCGATCATCGAGATCCGCGGCGACGTGGTGCCGCAGGACTACACCAGCCTGCCGATCGAGCGGCGCCGGCTCGAGATCCCGGAGACCGCGGTGGACGAGGCGCTCGCGCAGCTGCGCCGCGAGCACACCGAGCTGCGCCCGATCGAGGGCCGCGAGATCACCGCGGCCGGTGACATCGTCGGGCTCAGCGTGACCGGCACGCTCGGCGAGCATCAGATCAATCAGCCGCAATTCGCGGTCGATCTCGATGACGAGGAGCGCGAACCGCTGCCAGGGATGCGGCAAGCGCTGCTCGGCGTGCCGATCGATACCAAGGACAAGAAGCTCGAGATCATCATCCCGGACGACTACAAGGACGCGACGCTGCGCGGCCAGAAGGCCGAGCTGACGGTCACGATCCTCGAGGCGCGCGCCAAGGAAGTTCCCGAGCTCGACGACGAGTTCGCCAAGGACACCGGCAAGGCCGAGACGCTGGACGGCCTGCGCGCGGCGCTGCGCAAGGAGCTCGAGGACCGCGAGCGCGAGGTGATCGATCGCGAGGCGCGCGAGGGTGCGCTGCGCGAGCTGGTCAAGAAGAACCAGATCCCGGTCGCGGCGTCGCTCGTCGAGCGCGCGGTAGAGATGCAGTACGCGCGGCTGCGCCAGATGCTCGGCATGAAGCCGGAGCGCGGCAACCCGGGCCTCAATTCCGAGCTGCGCGACAAGATGCGGCCGGCCGGCGCGGATGAAGTCCGCGGTCAGCTGGTGCTCGAGGCGATCGCCGACAAGGAGGGCCTGAACGTCAGCGACGACGAGTTCACCCGCCACCTCGAGGTGACCGCCAAGGCGCGCAACGTCGCACCGGCCAAGCTGCGCGCCGAATGGCAGCGCGACGGCCGGATCGACAACGTCACGTACACGCTGCGCCAGGAGAAGGTGCTCGCGTTCCTCGTCGACAAGGCGCAGATCACCGAGGTCGAGAAGCTGTCCCAGCAAGGCACGCCGCTGCCGGAGGCCCCGGAGCCCGGCGACGATCACGGTGAGGCGGGCCACGTCCACGGCCCCGACTGCGACCACTGATATCGGCGGCCGCTACCGGAAGCGCGGAGCCCGGCGATCGCGCCGAGCCGGGCTACGTCCACGGCCCGGACTGCGACCACTGATGGCGGCGCCGCTGCCGGAGCCCCGAGCCCGACGACGATCACGGCGGGCAACGTCCACGGCCCGACTGCGACCACTGACATCGGCGGCCGCTACCGGAAGCGCGGAGCCCAGCGATCGCGCAGAGCTGGGCCACGCCCTGGACCCGCGACTGCTGACCTCGGCGAACGCGGTTCGCGGTGGCGAGCGCTCGCGCTCCACGCTGGCCTGCTGATCGACCGCGGTCGTGATTGGAATTTTCCGGCGCGCCGCCTTGCGGGATAAGCTCCCAGGTATGGAGACCGATCCAACGGACATGGCGATCAGCGGCCCGGTCGGCCGCCCGGTGATCGCGGCCGACGAAGATCTCGGTGAGCCGATCCCGCTCGATCTACCGAAGGGGCTGGTCAGCGAGACCGCGTTCAAGTGGCCCGCTGAGGCGATGGCGCGCGGCGGCATGGCGCAGATCTTCGCGGGCGAGGATCGCCGGCTCGGCCGCACCGTCATCCTCAAGGCGCCGCGCGACGGCGACGACCTGCCCGACGGGATGGCGGAGATGTTCCAGCACCGGGTGACCGCCGAGGCACGGATCCTCGCCAAGCTGCAGCATCCGTCGATCGTCACGATCTACGAGCTCGGCAAGGCGAGCGTCGGCTGGCCGTTCTGCGTGCTGGAGAAGGTCGATGGTGTGTCGCTGCGGGACCGGCTGGACGAGCTGGCCGCGGACGAGGCCAGCGATGGCCGCCGGCGCACGCGCGAGCGGCTCGAGTTGCTGTCGAACCTGGTGGCGATCGCCGAGGCGCTCGCCTACGCGCACGAGCGCCGGGTCGTCCACCGCGACTGCACGCCCAACAATATCCTGCTCGGCAAGCGCGGTGAGGCGACGCTGATCGACTGGGGCATCGCGCGCGACCTCGAGGCACCGGACGGCCTGAGCACCACGGGGGGGTTGTCCGAGCCCGCGCTCGGGAGCGGCGACGCGGTGGGGCAGTCGGGCGTGACGATCAGCGCCGGGACTCCACCCTATCTGCCGTACGAGCAGACCCAGGGCCAGCACGCGGATCCGAGCTTCGACGTCTACAGCTTCGGCGTCACGCTCTACGAGGTAGTGTCCGGGCGGACGCCGTTCGAATGGCGGCACGTGGACGAGGCCGACGCGCGGAGCCGGCAGCTCGCGGCGTTTCTGCGCTGGCTGCGGTCGCGCGAGGTGGCGCCCGCGGCGATGCCGCGCGATCTCGAGCTGTCCGGAATCATCACGCGCGCGATGGCGAGCACGCCGGGCGATCGGTTCACCGCCGATGAGCTGGTCCGGGCGCTCAAGCAGTACCTGACCGGCGATCTGGTGTTCTCGCATCGCTACTCGGCGGCGGGCCGGGTGGCGCGCTGGGCGGCTCGCCACCGCGCGGCCGCGGTGGCGATCGTCTCGCTGTTCCTGTTCGCGATCGGCGGCGCCCTGGTGTGGGCCCAGCTGTCGCGCCGCGCCAAGCAGGAGGCCGATCTCCAGGCGATCGCCGCGGCGGCGCGCGCCGATGCCAGCGACAAGCGGCAGATCGCCGACGAGGCGACCCGCGAGGCCGAGGCCGCGGAGGCGCTCGCCGACGAGGCCAAGAAGCAGAGCAAGGATGCCGATGCGATGCGCCGCGAGGCCGACAGGAAGCGCCGGGTCGCCGAGGAGAAGCGCCGCGAATTCGAGCAAGCCGCCACCCGGGCCAAGGACGACGCCGACGACGCGTTCAAGCGCTATACCGAGGCGGAGAAGACCAAGGACGAGGCGCTCCGGGTCCGCGACGCGGCCATCGCCGAGCGCGACGCCGCTCGAGCCGCCGAGGATCGGGCGCAGCGCGAGCGCGAGGGGGCGCGCGCGGCCCAGATCGCTGCGGACAAGGAGCGCGACGCCGCGCGGGCGAGCGCGACCGCGGCCGAGGCTGATCGCGACGCCGCGCGGGCGAGCGCGACGGCCGCCGCCCAGGAGCGCGATGCCTCGCGCGCGGCGCAGGTCGCGGCGGAACGCGAGCGCGACGCCGCGATCAGCGCCCGCGCGAGCATCGAGCGCGAGCGCGACGAGGCGCGCCGCAAGCTCGCCGAGCTCGAGCATCGCGGCCACGACCGCGAGCCGAGCCCGCCGCCTCCGAGCGGGCCCCCGACATCGCCGGGTGAGCCCACGACCACGCCGGGCGGGCCCACGACCACGCCGGGTGGACCCACGACCACGCCGAGTCGATAGCGTCGAGCGGGCCGTGGCTCCGCCGGGCCGATAGCGTCGAGCGGGCCGTGGCTCCGCCGGGCCGATAGCGTCGAGCGGGCCGTGGCTCCGCCGGCTACGCAGGCGAGTTGCGGGCACGTAGATCCTCACTGGCAAACCCGCGGACGTCGCTTGGCGTCGACGACCAGGTCTGCGGCGCAGTTCGCGACATGGCCGGCCCTCCGGTCGGCCCCGGGGCGGTGACGATGCGAGTCAGTCGCAGCCCACCCGTTGGTGCGGGCTCGTCGAGCGGGCCGACGTTGAATGACTGAGTATTCGTCGCACGTCAGGGAAACGTTGAGGTCCTTGACCTTGACAGGTCAACTCTCGTGCCTCGCCTGCCCGACGTGCGGCGAATCCTCCGATTGAATGATCCCGCCTGGCGTTGCATGCTTGGTGCTGTGTCCATCACCGCTGGTGACGGCGACCAGGCCGCGCGGTGGCACGCGGCGGCGCGGCCCATCCGCGGAGCTGCCTGGGCTCGCCCGTGGGGCGGCGCGCCCGCGCTCGTCGTGACCGCGGGGCTCGCGGGTGTCCTCGTGATCGGGCTGACCGCGTGCGGCTCGTCGTCGCGGCGGCCACAGCTGTACCCGGCCGGTTCCGACAAAGATGACGGCTACGGCGACCTCGCCCAGAAGTCGGCGCGCTTGCTCACCAGCGACCGCGCGGACGCTCCCCTGGCCGCGCCGCGCCGCAATCGCCACGCGCAGGCCGAAGGCGATCCGTATGGCGGCGATCCATATGGCGGGGATGCGTATGGCGGTGGTGACGCCGCCAGCGCGGCACTGCCGCAAGGGTGCAAAAACTTTCGGCGATGCAACAGCGGCCTGCCATCGAGTGTATCGAGCGTTCCGCGGACCTCGCGCTACCACGCGGTCCCGGGGCTCACCGGGACGATCGAGGGCACGGTCACCTGGCGCGGCGGCACCCCGCCCCCGCTGGTCACCGCGTGCGGCGAGCTCGGTAACTCGAGCGTGCGGGTCGGCCCCAATCGTACCGTCGGCGGCGTGCTGATCTACATCGAGCACGTCGAGCTCGGGCGGCCGACGCCGAGCTACGGCCGCCAGGCGGCCGTAGGCGGCACGGTCGCGAAGCACGGATGCACGCTGGGGCCGGCCCTGCAGATCGTCACACCGCTGCCGGCGGGGGTCGCGATCCACGGCGATGCGACGGCGGCGAAGCTCCGCGTCACGCAGCCCAGCAGCGTCAAGCGCTTCGAGCTCCAGGAAGCCGGTCGCGTGGTGATCCAGGCCGAGCCGGGCGTCACCCGGATCGAGGCGGACGACGACTCCATCGGAGCCGCGTGGGTCGTCGCGGTCGACACGCCGTACTACGCGATCACCGATGATAACGGATGGTTCCGCATCGACGAGCTCGCGGCGGGCAGCTACGACGTGACGTTCTGGCAGCCGCCGATCCCCGGTACGGTGAACGGTGCGCTGGTGTACGGCCCGCCCGTGATCACGCGCCGATCGATCAAGGTCGATCCGATGCGGCCCGCGCGGCTGGACCTGGCGCTCGAACGCTGAACACGAACGCCTGGATCACGACCATCGAGCAGGCGACCCGGCGGCGGCTCGTTCACGGCTCGGCTCGTCACGGCTCATCACGGCTCGGCTCGTCACGGCGTACGGCCGAAGGACGGACCGAAGTAGTGATCGAGCTGTTGCGCGGCGGCAGCCAGGATCGCGCGGGCATCGGAGATCGAGATCGAGGTCGCGTAGGACACCCGCGGACCGCTGCGCGCGAACGCCAGGTTGGCGATCACCCGGGCGGTCGCCTTGCCGATCACACGCTGGATCAAGCGGCTATCGGCGATCCGCTGCTGGGCCGCCTGGACCGCCGCGACCAGCTCGATCGCATCGGCGTCGCTCGCGAACCGCATGTTGCCGCGCACGAGCCAGCCCTGCTTGACGAGCTCCATCGCCATCGAGACACGCTCTGGCGTCGGGATCGACGCGAGGCCGAGGCCGAGGTCGAGTCCGTCGAGCGGGATCCGGTTGCCGCCGAGCCCGAGCGTCACCACGAGTGCCGGTCCGCGGAGGTCGCCACTCTCGGCCTCGATCTTGCGAATACCGGCGAGCCACGGCGGCAGCTTCGCGGTGGCCTCGACGGTGTCGGGGTTGCCTTTGGCGCCGGCGGTGAGCGCGCCGAGGTCGCCGGGCTGCGCGAGCAAGAACCAGCCGCGGAACGGCGACAGCAAGACGCGCCGGTCGCCGGGCACCAGCCTGCCGGTGCGCTTGCCGAGCAAGCCGCCGGTCGCGACTGACCAGCTCACCGGCGTGGTCGCGGCGAGGAAGTCGCGCAGCGCCGGTCGCGGCAGCGCCGTGCGCGCCACCAGCGTCGTGGCGGTGGCGTCGCGTGGCCGCGGCGTCGAGATCACCAGGGTCTCGAGCTTGTCGGTCAGGTTCGCCTCGCGGCTGCCGAACAGCCAGCGGTAGTCGGGCAGCGGGCGCAACAGGCGCTCGGTCTGGGCCGACCACTCGGTGCCGCGCAGCCGATCGAAGCGGATCAGCGCCGTGACGACGTGGCCGTCGGGAAAGTACGAAAGCAAGTTGGCCGCCGTGCCCGCGGTGGTGGGCTCACCTTCGACGGCCGGCTCGTCGGTCGCGCTCGGAGCACCGGGGCTCGCGGCGAGCGCGGCTGCAAGCGCCGCGGTATCGACGGCGGTGCCCGCTGCGCTGCCGCGATCGACGCCTGGAACGCCGGACCCGGCGCTCGCGATCGGCGCCGTGGCGCTGCCTGCGTCGGTGAACGGCTGCGACGCCAGACCGGCCTGCGCCGTGGTGCTGCGGCCATGGCCGGCGTCGTCGGGCGGCTCCGCCGTCGCGATGGTCGCGCCTGCGGCGTCGGGAGGTGTGGCCTGGGCACCGCCATCGCCGTTGCTGGCCACGGCCATCGGCTCGGGGGGGGCAGCGCCGTCCGCTGCATCGGTCGCCGCGTCGATCGTCGCATCGGTCGCCGCGTCGATCGTCGCATCGGTCGCCGCGTCGATCGTCGCATCGATCGTCGCATCGGTCCGCGCGTCGACGGCCGCGTCCCGCCGCGCGGCTGCCGCATCGGGCCGCGCATCGGCAGCCGCATCGACCCCCGCATCGACGGCGGCCTCGCCGGGCTCGTTCGGCGGCGTGCTCGCCGGCTGCGGTTCGGGCTCCCGGCTGGCCAGGTCAGGCGCCGGCGGCCGCGCCACCTCGGCGGGGAGCGCCTCGGGCTTTGGCGGGCTCGGGGCGACCTCGATGTCGACCAGCTCGGTCCGGCGGCCATCGCGGGGGTCGATCATCCACCACGCCACGCTCGCGGCCGCCGCATGCAGCAGGGCCGACATCACCAGCGAGCGGCGGAGCGACGACCTTTGAAGCACGAGAGGTGGCACGATTCTCGACGAGCGACCTCCAGCGCAGTAGCATCCCCTCATGGCCGAGTCCAGCGAGCGGGCAGTGATGCCCGACGAGGCTACGGTCGTGGCGCCGGCTGGCGATGCCGCATCCCGGCGCGCCGCATCATGGCCGGCGGGAAGCTCGCTCGAGGACCCATGAAACTGACCAAGGATCAGGTCGCCGCGGTGGTCACCGAGGCGTCGCAGAAGATGTCGGATCCGAACTATTCGGCCGTGCTCGTCGGTGGCTTCGTTCAGAGCCAGACGCAGGTCGCCCAGTTCATCAGCGCGCACGATCAGGAGCTCGGCGGCGCCGAGGCGATCGTCAACGTGATCTTCCACTGTGCACTGGTGGCCCACTGCTTCCAGCGCAATGGCGGCCGCGTGCGCGCGCTGTCCTATGAAGATCTAGATGGCGCCGCGGCGGGCGAGCCGCTCGCGCGCCTGGCCATGGCGCAGCCGCCGCTTCACGAGTTCATCCAGGCCAACATCGAGAGCATCGACGCGCAAAAACTCGTGGCCATGGTGGCCCTCGCGATCGACGGCATGAGCTAGGCCTGCGCTCGCGTTGCTCGCGTGACTACGCCGGCTCTCGTCGCAGGTAGCAGCGACCGCCGAAAACCCCGCGGGGTGTCGTGACCCGACCTTGCGGCGATGTGATAAGCCTCGTGAATGGCGAATCCGACCGCGACGTTCGAGACCTCCCTCGGCTCGTTCACCGCCGAGATCTATCAAGATAAAATGCCGGTGACCGCCGGCAACTTCGTGAAGCTGGCGAAGAGCGGGTTCTACGATGGCCTGCACTTTCACCGCGTCATCAAGGACTTCATGATCCAGTTCGGATGTGAGTTCTCGAAGGACCCGAACAGCCCGCGGTGCGGCACCGGCGATTCGCCGTTCGGCAAGATCCAGGACGAGCATCCCGCGGCCCACAAGCTGTCGAACGAGCCGGGCACGCTGTCGATGGCCAACACCGGTCGGCCCAACTCGGGTGGCGCACAGTTCTTCATCAACACCGTCAACAACGCATATCTCGACTGGTTCTCGCCGGGTCAGTCGAAGCACCCGGTGTTCGGCAAGATCACCTCGGGTCTCGACATCGTGAAGAAGATCGAGACCGCGCCGACCGCCGCGGGCGATCGTCCCAAGACCCCGATCAAGATGATCAAGGTCACGGTCAACGAGTAGCGATCGCCGCGCCGCCGTCTCGTTGGTCGGTCAGGCGGCGGCGACCCGCCCCAGCCTGCGGAGCCAATCGAGGTGCTCACGCAGGTGGGCCTCCTCGAGCTGGGCCCGCATCCCGGGCCGCGACTCGACGTACGCACTCCAGGCGCCGTTCATGAAGCTGTCGACGTCGACCCCGTGCTGGACACACATGAGGGCGGCCTGTTCGAGCAGCCGGCTGACCGTGATGTCCCACGAGCGTCCGGATGGGGCGATGGGCTCGGTCACCGCCTCGGCCGGCTCGGTGGTGGTATGGAGCGCGTTCTCGGCCGCCGGCGTACGGTTTTGATTGTGCACGATGGGACTCCTGGCCCTAACGTAAGCATTGATCGTGCCATTCCAAGCGTTGATCGTATGGGCGGAGATTCCGCGACGATCGCGAGGTCCCCTCGACCAACTAGCGCTCGGTGAGCAGCAGACAACGGAGCAGCTCGGCTACACCCCAGGCCTGGGCGACGCAACCGCCGGGCGCAAACGGCGGCTCGGCATCGAACACCTCACCCACGTAGCCGATGCAGTTTTCACCGAGATGCGCGATCAGCCCGTCGAGCGCGCGGCGCGCACGCCCGACATCGACGGGAGCGACTCGCAGGACCGCATCGACGTACGGGCCGATCAGCCAGCTCCACACCGTGCCCTGATGGTACGCACCGTCGCGCGTGATGAGATCGCCGCGATACGTCGGCTTGAAGTCCGGGTGGTGGGGCGACAGCGAGCGCAGGCCGACAGGCGTCAGCAGCTCGCGCTCCACGGCGTCGACCACGGGCCCGAAGTACCGCGGCTCCAGCACGGGGTGGCGCAGCGAGATCGCGAACAGCTGGTTCGGCCGACACGCCGGGTCGTCGCCGTGCTCGCCATCGACGACATCGTTGAGGTGACCGCGCCCGGCGTTCCAGAATCGCTGGTTGAACGCGGCGTAGGCCCGATCGGCGGCGCGCTGCATGCGCTCGGCGCCCTCGGCGTCGTTGGCCGACGTGAGCCAGCCCTGCATCAGGCGCAAGGCGTTGTACCACAGCGCGTTGATCTCGACCGTCTTGCCGCGCCTCGGCGTGACGACCCAGTCGCCGGCCTTGGCGTCCATCCAGGTGAGCTGATAGCCCTCGGCGCCCTGCGAGACCAGGCCGTCGTCGGGGTCGACCGCGATGCCGAACCGCGTGCCGCGGAGGTGGTGATCGATGACGTCGACCAGCACCGGCAGCAGCTGGCCGAGCGTGCGGTCATCGCTGCTCGCCTGCACGTAGCGATCGATCGCGTGGAAGAACCACAGCGTGGCATCGGCCGTGTGATACAGGCCCTCGTTGGCGCCCTCGGGGAACATGTTCGGCACCAGGCCGTCGCGGATGTGGTGCGCGAACATCCGCAGGATCGAGCCGGCCTCGGCGATGCGCCCGGTCGCCAGGGTCAGCCCCTCGAGGGAGATCATGGTGTCGCGCCCCCAGTCGGTGAACCAGTGATAGCCCGCGATCACGGTCCATGCCTCGTCGCCCGCGATCCGGGCGCGGACGTGGTCCTCGTGACGACCCGCGGGCCGGATCACGAACTGATCGGCGGCGAGCACCAGCTCGGCGGCCGGGCCGCGGCGGGCGGCGGGCGGTGCGGCGTCGAGCAAGCGGTGGCGGCGCTCGGTCTCGGCGGCGATCATGTCGCGGGCGCCGATCGCCAGGATCGTGTCCCACGACTCGGTCGACGCGACCAGCGCGGTCTCGCCACCGGGTGACAGGACGGCGCGGAACCGCCCCGGGCTGTACAGCTGACCGCGCGACGCGTAGCCACGGCTCTCCTCGGTGGCGTACGCGATGTCGGACACCGTGGTCGGCTCGATCACGAACGAGGTCCGCTCGCCGGACAGATGGAGCCGCAGCGGCGGCAGCGGCGCGGGCGCGGTGAGCTCGAGCCGAGCGCCGAGCGCGTGGAGCACGTAGGCCTCGGGGATCGCGACCGACACCGGCTCGTCGTGCCCGCGGAACTGCAGCGCCGGGCGCAGCTCGAGGCGGATCGGGCCGCCCTCGAGCAAGCGATAGTTGACGATCGTCGTGTTGTGGCCGTACGCCAAGACCGCGCGGCGCTCGATCGCCACGCCGATCCCCGCATAGCGCCACACCGGCAGGCCGAGCTCGACCTGAAAATCGACCAGCGGGATCACCGGCCGGTGATCCGATGGGACCACCGACGGAATCAATCGATCGGTGGGCGCGCCGGGCAGCCCGGCCGCGAACGCCGGTCCGGCCCAGCCGAGATCCGCGCGCGTTCCGTCGGCGAGCCGGATCCGCTCGGTCAGCGAGTTGAGCATCATCACGCGGCCCGCGGGGTTGGGTAGCGCGGCGATGAGATAGCCGTGATAGCGCCGGGTCGGTGCCCCGCCGATGGTGCCGCTGGCGTAGCCGCCGAGCCCGTTGCACACCAGCCATTCGCGGCGGAACAGGACGTCGTCGGGCGCCGACGGAGGAACGGCGACGCGACGCACCGGATCGGCAACCGCCAGGGATGTCGAGGGTGTGAGCATGGAGCGTCAGGAGCGTTAGGAGGGTCGCGTCATCGTCTCACGAGGGCTCGCAGAGCGAACGGGAGACCGCCGGTGCCGGCGGTAGGACCTACGGGTTCACGGCGTGACCGGGGTGTGGTCGTCTTCGGGCGACGGTGGGACGCGCAGCGTGGCACCCGGCTCGGGCACGACGAGGATGGCTGAGCGGCCAGGAATCGCGAGCCGCACTCGGTCGAACGGCGGCGGCGTGCCGTGCCCGCCGTACCGCGGATCCTCGCTCGACCACGCCAGGCGCCACGCCGCGCCGTCGGGAGGGGCGAGCAGCGGCTCGGGGTGGACGGAGCGAGCGTAGGTCGGACCGAAGTTGACCAGCAGCAGGCGATCGCGGAGCGGATCGTCCTGGAAGTAGCGCAGCGCGAAGGCCTGTTCGGACAGCACCGCGCCGTCGAGCGCCGCCGGCCGCGGATCGGTGAACGCCGGATCATCGCGGCGAAGCCGGAGCAGATCGCGGTGTAAAAGGACGACGGGGTGGTCGAGGCGGCGGCTCTCGGGGTCCAGCACGCAGGCGCGAAACGTGGCCTCGATACACGGGTCGGAGAGCGCGGCCTGGGCTTCGGGCGTCGCGAGCCGCGCGAACTGCGCCATGAACCTGGCGCGGCCCTCGCGGATCGCCGCGTGGAGCTCGTCGCGGTGATCGACGAAGAACATCCAGCGCTGCCGGGCGCCGCACTCCTGGCCCTGGAACAGCAGCGGCAGCGGGGGCGTCAGCAAGAGCACGGCGGTGAGCGCGCGGACAGTGGCCGGATCGGACAGCGTGCTCAGCCGCTCGCCGAACCCCGCGTTGGCCACCTGATCGTGGTTCTCGATGAACTGGACGAAGCGGTGGCGCGCGAGGCCGCGGGTCGAACCGCCGCGCGGGTTGCGCTGCCATGGATAGAGCTGGCCCTGGTACAGAAAGCCGTGCTTGATTGCCGAGATCAGCTCCTGGGGCGTGCCGCGATAGTCGTGCTGGTAGCCTTCGATCACCCCCGTCGCGATGACCCGCGCGGTGTGGTGGAAGTCGTCGTTCCACAGCGCGTCGAGCGCGACCGGGTCGCGCAGCAGGTCTGCCTCCTGCGGCTCGTTCTCGCCGGCCACGAAGATGTGGCGACCGGCCCCGGCCGCGCGCGCGCGGCGGGTCAGCGCCGCCAGCACGTGCTCCGGGGACTTGTCGACCATCGCGTTGGTGGCATCGAGCCGAAGACCGTCGAGGTGGTACTCGTCGATCCAGTAGCCCGCATTCGAGATCACGAGCTCGCGGACCGCCGCACTTTGCGCGCCGTCGTAGTTGAGCGCGTCGCCCCACTCACCGCGGTCCGCGGACCGGTACGACGGTGACCACTGGTACAGCGTGTTGCCCGACGGGCCGAAGTGGTTGTAGACCACGTCGAGGATGACCGCGAGCCCGGTCGCGTGGGCCTGATCGACGAACCGGCGAAGCTCGTCCGGCGTGCCGTAGCCGTGGAACGGGGCGAACAGGTTCACGCCGTCGTAGCCCCAGTTGTGGCGGCCGTCGAACTCGGCGATCGGCATCAGCTCGATCGTGGTGATCCCGACGTCCGCGAGGTAGCGCAGCCACGGCGCAGCCGCGCTCCAGGTGCCCGCGGCCGTGAACGTCCCGACATGCAGCTCGTACAGCACGTGGCGGTCCGCGGCGATGCCCTTCCAGCTCGCGTCGGTCCACGCGAACGCCGCTGGATCGACCACGACCGACGGGCCCATCGGCCCCTCGGGCTGGAAGCGCGACGCCGGATCGGGCACGAGGTTGTCGTCGGTCCCGAGCCGGAACCGATAGCGCCCCCCCGCGCCGAGGCCCGGCGCGAAGCCGCTGTGATACCCGTCCGGCTCGCGGCCCAGCACGAGCTCTCTGGTCTCCGATCTCGTCTCCGGTCTCGGCCCGGGTCTCGGCTCCGGCTCTTCGATCACGAGCGTGATCTTGGCGTGCTCGGGGGCCCAGACGCGGACGTGGGAGCCGCGCTCCGCGGCGGCGACTTCGGTCCCGATCGGAAGCCTTCGCGCTACCCCCATCTGCTGGGCGATTGCAGTCGATGTGCCACGGGGCATTCGACGCGGCCGGCCACATGATGATCCGTCGGGGCGCACACGATCTCGGCGCCTGGACATGCGGCCGTGAACGACGCGCCGGGCGTGGCATCCCCGAGCAGAACGCGCGCCCGCGCCCAGCGTGCGGGGGGGCCTCGGCTCGACCCGCCCGATCCGTGGTGGTAGCGTCCGGGCCATGTGTCGCCTGTCGTTGATTCTCGTTGCCCTCGCCGCGTGCGGCGGCAGTCCCAAACCGCCTCCGATCTCGCCGCTGCCGGAGGATCCCAAGCCGGCCGCGCCGCCGACTGCGGAGGCGACGCCCGCGAGCCCTGGGACCCCGGCGCCGGCCGCGCCGCCGGCCGAGCCACCACGCGGGCCGGTCGAGCTCACGATCCCGGCCCCGCAGACCACGGTGAAGATGGTCTCGAGCGGGACCGGCAAGAAGCAGACGATGCGCTACACGCCCAAGGCGGGCGCGAAGCAGACCATCGAGCTCGCGATGGACTTCACCGGCACGCAAGACGCCGAGGTGAAGGTCGTGCCAACGCTGGTGTTGATTGGCGAGGCCGAGACCAAGGCGGTCGATAGCGACGGCAACACCGAGTTCACCGTGACGGTCACGGGGACCGACGCGCGCGCGGTCACCGGCTCGCAGATCCAGATCGATCAATTCAAGGCCGTGCTCGGTGGCCTGTCCGGCCTCAAGATCGGCGGCAAGCTCGGTGGCACCGGCGCGGCCGGCGACATCACGATCCGCCTCGACAACGCGTCGCGCGACCTGGGCGATGCGCTGCAGCTGGTCCGGTTGACGCTGCCCACGCTGCCGGTGCTGCCGAAAGAGGCGATCGGGGTCGGCGCGAAGTGGCAGTCCACGACCGCCGCCAAGCTGGTCGAGCAGCTCGACGTCACGCAGGTCACGGACTACCAGCTGGTCTCCCACAAGGGCTCGACGTGGACGATCACCGGCAAGACCAAGGTCACCGGCAAGGATCAGAGCATCCAGAGTAGCCAGGTCACTGCGATCGCCGGCACCGGCACCAGCGAGCTCACGATCTCCGACGGCGCGCTGTATCCGACCTACAAGTCGTCGCTCGAGACCCAGTTCAAGGCATCGGAGCAGGGCAAGTCGATCGTGATCGTGCTCAAGGTCGGTGGCAGCGTGACGCCCAAGACCGAGACCGCCAAGACGCCGTGACTACGCGGCGAGCTCCGTGCGCAGCCGGACGATCCGCTCGCGCATCGCGCGGCGCGCCGAGGCCGGCCCGACGATCCACGCGTGGCGGCCCAGGCCCAGCACCCAGCCGATGATCCACTCGAAGCCGTCGCAGTCGACCAGCAGCTCGGCGGAGCCGTCGTCCTGCATCGTGACCTCGCCGACCGGCCAGTTCGCGCCGATCCGCGTGACGGCGAGCGCGTCGAGCTGGACCCGGACGGTGACCGAGTCGGCCGACGGCACGTACAGCCGATCGCGACGGTAGGCCTCGAGATCGAAGTCGAGCGGTCGCTCGAACGTCTCGCCGGTGGTGTGCAGCGCGGCGATCCGGTCGATGCGAAACGTCCGCACGTCGCCGCGCTTGTGGCAAAATCCGACGACGTACCACTCGCCGGCGTGATGCACGATGCCGTACGGATCGATCGGCCGGCGCTCGGCCTGCGCGCGCGATGCCGCGGAGTAATCGATCTCGATCCGCTGGTTCTTGCGCGCGGCCATGACCAGCGCGCGCAGGTGGCTGGCGACCGCGGCCTCGGGCTCGGCGACGATCGTGCTGGTCGCCAGGCTCTCGGCTTCACCGGCGTCACGGCCGAGCGCGGCCAGCAGCTTGTTCTCCGACGACAGCATCGCCTCGTCGAACGGCGCGATGCCGCTCTCGCGCAGCGAGCGCAACCCGAGCAGCAGCGCGGCGCCCTCGGCCGGGGTCAGCCGCAGCGGGCGGGTCAAGCGGTGCGCGAGATCGACGAACACGCGGCCCTCGTCGACCGAGACCAGCAGGTACTCGCCGGGATCGCCGTCGGGCGGCCCGACCTGCGACAGCAGATCGAGATCGGCGAGCAACTCGTCGCGCTCGGCGCCGAGCATCTTCGCCAGCTGCTCGACCGTCACCCCCTCGGGGTGCTTGGCGACGTACGGCACGATGTAGAGCAGCCGGCGCAGCTTCTGAGAGACGTCACGCATTTTCGGCCTCGGCGGCCTCGGCGGCCTCGGCGGCCTCGGCGGCCTCGGCGGCCTCGGCGGCGCCAGGGCCGGACGGTCCGGTGAGGTCGTCCGCGGTCAGCGGATAGTGCGCCGCGATCGCGTCGAGCTCGTCGTGGATCCTGGCGCGCAGCTGGTCGCCGCGCGCCAGCCGGATCGCCCCCTTGGCCGCGAGCACGCGGATCGCCGCGAACTCGAGGTTGCCACAGTCGAACGTCACCAGGATCCGGTCGCCGTCGACGCGCTTGACCGCGGTCAAGCCGAAGTCCTCGTTGCCGACCTCCGCCGCCTCGGGGGCCAGCACCAGCTGGACCTCCTCGGGCGGATCGCTGGTGAACGTCCACGGCGAGCGCTGGGCATACGCCTTGATATCGAAGTCCGCCGGCCGCTCGAAGTCCGGCGACTTCGGCCGCGGCGCCATCACGGCCTCGTTGATCCGGTCGACGCGAAACGTGCGGACCTCCTGGCGCAGGTGGCACCAGCCGACCGCGAGCCACGCGCCCTCGCGATACACCAGCGCGTACGGATCGAGGTCGCGCCGCGACACCATGCCGGTCGCCGCGGCCTGATAGGTCAGCGTGACGCGCTTGCGATGCCGGGTCGCCGATTCGATCGTCGCGTAGATATCGCCGAGCTCGGGGCGCACGCCGATCCGGCGCTCCGGGAAGTGGACCAGCACCGGCGCCGGGCGCGGAAACTCCGTCGGAGTATCCGGCAGCTCCGGCAGATCGAAGGCGAGCTTCTTGAGCGCGAGATCGACGATCTTCGGGTACGCCCCGCCGGGCATCGCGTGCGCCACCGAAGCAGCGAGCACCAGCGCCGAGATCTCGTCGGGGGTGAGCCGCACCTCCGGCATCTTGAACCGCTTCATGTCGATCACGTACCCGCCGTCCTCGAGCGAGTCGTCCTCGTCCGGCGTGATGTAGCGGATCGGCACGCCGAGATCGAGCAGGTCGGCCTTGTCGCGCTCGAACGCGCGCAGCCCGGCCTCGGTGTTGAGCGTCTGGTACGCGAGGAACTGCTCGCGGATATCGCGGTACGTCACCGGGGTTCGCGCGCGCAAAAGGATCATCACGAGATCGAGCAAGCGCTTGCTGCGATCGCCGCGCGTGGCGATGTCGTCGCTGTGCTTGCCTGTCGGGCCGACCGGGCCCGACGCACGGACCGCCTTCGGCGGACGCGTGTCAGCCTTCGGCTTCTTGGGCGGCACGCGGCCGTTCTAGCGCACGCGCGCCCAATTCGGAAGCGCTAGAAGTAATAGCGCACGCCGGCCCCGGCGTTGAGCCGGATCGCCACCCCGCGGCCATCCTTGAACTCGTACTCGAGCACGCCGGCCGCTTCGATGAATGCATCGAGCGGGACCTCCTTGAAGTCGAACAGCAGGCCGCCGACCAGGCGCGCGCCGATCGCGAACGAGCTGTCGTCGCGGCCGTTGCTGTAGTCGATCAGCCGTATACCGGGCCCAACGTACACCGGCAGCACGAAGCTCGACCGGGTCTGGAGGATGTACGGATGAAACACATAGTCGGCGTGGAGCTGCAACCCGCCGCCGATGAACGCCGAGCCGATCGCGGCCTGGATCGCCTGATCGTCTTTCAAGTACAGCTTGGCGGTGATCCCGGTCGGCTCACCCAGGATGATGCCGACCCCGAGCGTGCCTTTGTCGACGCCGGGGTCTGCGATGGCGCGGACGGGAGCGGCGGTCGCGACGACGACCGCGAGGACGAGGACGAGGCGCATGCGACACCGTAGCCCGGAGCTTCGCCACGGCGCAAATCCTGGTCCTACTTGACGATCTTGTTCCAGGTCGCGCAGGCGCAGTGCGTCAGAACACGTTGCAACCCTGCGCGTCCGGCGACGTGTCGATCGAGAGCTGCTCACATGGGATCGGCTCGAGCTCTTCGTTGTCGCCGTTCGTCGTATGCACGCAGCGCGCGCACGACAGCTCGTCCACCGGGAACGCCTCCACCCAGCCGGTTCTCGACGACGACGACGCGGCTCTGAACACCAGGCCCCCATCGGCACCGCCGATGATCTCGTCCTCGACCGAGTTCCCGTCGAACGGACCCTCCGGGACTTGGGAACCCCTGGGGAGGAGCACCACGACGCCGAATGCGAACCCGTCGGCCTGGCTAGCGCCCATGGGGATCGGGCCGGGCAGCGACATCGTGTAGTGGCTGCCGGTGGAGGAACCGCCGCCGAACTTGTACACGTGGTCCGAGGCGATCCAGCCGACGATCACGGTTCCTTCCGCCGGGATCGCGGTGCCCACGACGTCTGCGGAGTATTCGTTGGCGGGGCGGTCCGAGGTGCCACACGCCGCAACCAGTGCCACTACGACAAGCCAGATCTTCATGGTTTGCTCCCATCGGGCAGCGAATGCCCTCGTCGTTACAGTCGTCGCCGGGCAGCAAACGGATTTCGGAATCGCCGCCGATCGTCGGCCCCTGCCCCGGGGGCGGGGCGGAGCCGCGGCGGCTGCCGGTGGGTCACCGAGCCGCGCAGTCGATCCATTCGGGGTCGGCCACGCGGGTCTGGAGCTCGCACGCCAGCTCGGTGCTCGACGCGTCGTATGGCAGCCTCCACTGCCGCACGGTCCCGTCGTCCGAGGCCGTGATCAGCTGGCCGTTGTCGAGGAACCGGACGTGGCGAATCGGCGTCTGGTCGTGTCCGGACAGCTCGATGTAGCAGCGCTCCCGGTCGGCGCGATGCACGCAGAGCCGGCCGTCGAAGTCACCGCTTGCGATCCACCGCCCCGACGCATCGAACCTCGCTGTGCCCACCAGCGCCGTGTGACCGGCATAGCCACGGATCATTCGCCGCCCGGCCACGTCCCACGCGCCGACGTGGCCATCGGAGGTCGCCGCGAGCGCGACCGTGCCGCGCAGGTCGAGATCGTAGATCGGGCCGTGTCCGAGGTTGAGCTCACCATGCAGCGCGAGGTCGTCGGCGCTCCACGTTCGCAGGTAGCCATCATCGCCTGCCGTCATCACGCTGCGGTCTGCGTCGGTGAATCGCACGCGTCGGGCCTCGTCATGGTGAGCGGTCACCTGCGGTCCCATCGTCCCGGTCGCGACGTCGGTGATCGTGAGCTGCCCCGACGACGCGGCGCTCGCCGTCCGCCGGCCATCCGAGGACACCGCGATGTCGTCGATCCCCGTGTTGCCGCCGCGCTTGGTCGTGAAGATCGGCGTCACGACGCCATCGCGCAGCGCGACCACGCGGCCGCCGGATCGGGGTTCCGTCTTCACCTTGCCCGTGCCGAAGAAGTCGACGCGGGGCCCGCTGGCCGGCTGCGCGGTCGCGATGGTCCATACCCACGACGCCACGCCCACATCATGGTCGGCGAGCCGGCGACCGCTCGGCCATTCCCACTCCAGGACGTGGCCGTCGAGCGTGCCGGCCAGGATCCGGTCACCGTGGCATGCGATCCCGTAGATCTGTGCGTCCGCCGGCTTGGTCAGCTCGATCTGGGGCGCCCCGCTCGGCGACGACAGCGCGATCGCGGCGTCCTTGCCATTGGTCGCCGTCACGATCGAGCCGTCGTGGTCACAGGCCGCAAATCCCCACATCCGGCCTTCGCGGTGGTCGGCCAGGACCGAGGAACGCATCTGGGTCAGCGACCATTGCCAGACCGCGCCGGCGCTGTCGACCGCGACGACGTGATCGGTGTCGACGAAATGCGCCGTCCGGATCTGCGCATCCGCGAGCGGGTAGCGCCGGCCCGAGGCGAGCTCGTAGACGTCCAGCTGGCCCATGTAATCCCAGGTCAGCGCGCGGTCGCCGCGCGGGCTGATGTGCACCTCGGTCGAGCTGTTCGCAATCCACCGGCGGTGCCAGCGCGGCTCACCGCGTCGCCACCACAGCAAGGGACCATCGAGCCACACCGCCACCGCGGCCGCGCCGTCGCGCGAGATATCGATGCTGCTGTGGTCGAGGCGGCCCGAGCCTACCGGCACCTCGGCGATCGCGCTGCCCGTGGATGCGTCGAAGATCCTGACGTGTCCTGGGGAGATCGTGACGCCCACGTGCAGCGCATCGTCGAACCGCACCCGGTCCACGGGGGCGGCCAGCAGGGGCCGGGGTGGGGCATCATCGGCGTACGACACCAGGCTGGAATCCGCCTTCATGACGATCTTGCGGCCGCCACCGGCGAACGCCGCGAGGTCGGCATCGGATACGAGCTGGTCGCCCCGCAGCGAGAGCAGGGGCGGAACGATTCCCTGCGAGCTCACGACGAAGTTGCACGCCGGGTTGGGCCGCGCGCCGGCCGCGTACAAGGTCGACGATGGGCGGGCCCGCTCGCTCCAGCTCGCGCCGCGGCGTTGATACAGCGCGATCCGGCCGTCGTGAAACGCTACTCCGAGCACCGTGTCGTCGTCGCCAGCCCGGATGCAGGTCACGTCGCTGGCCACGGTGGTCACGGTCCCGGTGCTGATCTCGCAGCTCGTCACGCGATCCTGCAGATCCAGCATCACGACGTTGTCCCCGGCGAACATCACGGCGCGCTGGGTCGCGGGCCAGCGGCACGGCACGCGCGCCGGGACCGGAAGCATCAGCAAGCTGCGCGTCCGCTCGCTCCAGCTCTCGTCACGGTGGTCGGCGGGGACCGCGAGCAGCTCGGTCGCCACATGGAAGATCTCCGACGGCAGCAGAGCAACCGGGCGAGGCTCCGGCGGCTTGCTCGGCGCACGCCTCCACGTCAGCGCGATCGCCATGCCCACGGCGGCGCTGCCGATCGCCAGCGCGCCCGCGACCCGGCGGCCGCGGCGGGGGCGGGCGGCGAGCGCCTCGAGGAGCGGTCCCAGCGATTGCGCCCGACGCAGCGGGTCGGGTTCCATGGCCGAGCACAGCCTGCGGTGGAGCTGCCGCGATACCCGGCCGCGCAGCGCGGACTTCCACCGCCCGCTCTGCGCGGGCATCGCGGGCATCGCGAGCGTCGCGAGCGTTGCGGGCAGCGGATGATAGCCCAGCACCGCCTCGATCAGCGCCAGGGCGAAGCTGTAGACATCGGCGGTCGGGTGCGCGGCCGCACCCGCGCGCTGTTCGGGAGCGACATAGGCCGGTGTGCCCACCGCACGGCGTCGCGGCGTGCCGCTGGCACCAACCCCGGGATCGCCGGCCGCCGCGGATCGGCTCTCTGGGGTGTGGGGGGTGTGGGGGGTGTGGTCGGTCGCGTCGTCGGCGAGCCCGAAGTCGGACACGACGACGCGACCATCGTAGGCGACCAGCACGTTGGCCGGCTTGAAGTCGCGGTGCACGTGGCCGCGCGCGTGGGCTGCGGCGAGCCCCTGGCCGGCCTCTCGGAACACGGCCAAGATCTCGCCGACCGGCCGGCGTTCGGCGGCGAGCCACTGCGCCAGGGTGGTGCCCTCGATCAGCTCCATCGCGATGAACGGGCGATCCTTCCACTGGCCGACCTCGTGGATCACGACCACGTTGCGATGCGACAGATGCGCCAGCGCGCGGGCCTCGCGGATCAAGCGCTCCGTCGCCGCCGCCAGGCGGTCCGGACGAGGACGCGCGAGGACCTTGATCGCGACCCGTCGATCGAGCAAGGGGTCGCGCGCGGCGTACACCGTCGCGGTCGAGCCGGCGCCCACCAGCTTCTCGACCTCGAACCGATCGATGGTGAGCGGCGCGTCCTCGAACACCCTGCCGGCGATCAGGTCGCGCTGGATCTCGGCGTCCGTGGTGGCAGCCCACGAGCGCGACCCGAGCGAGTCGAGGCCGAGCGATTCGCCCGCACCCGAGTTGGTGTCTGCCGGCGGACCGGCGGCCCCCCGTGCGTCGCCCGTCCCCCGGTGGCTCATCGCGGCTGGAGCGGCGGGAGCGGCCGGAGCGTATCGCGCGGTTCGAGCGGCGGGTCGGGCACCCCGGGCGTTGCGATCGCCTGCGTTCGCGACGCCCAGCTCTCCAGCGAATCCAGCGTGCTCTGGAGCCGGTCCGGCGACGCGTCCAGCCGCACGATCGCCGCGCGGAGCTCCACGCGACCGGTGGCGATCCGTGTCTTGACGGTGCCGATCGGCATGTCCAGCACCTCGGCGATCTCGCGATCGGACAGCCGTTCCCAGTACCGCAGCTCGAGGACGAGCTGGATCGGCAGCGGCAAGCACCGCAGGGCGTGGAGCAGCACGCGCTTTTCCCGCTTCGCGCTGACCCACTGCTCGGGGTTGGTCACCGTGTCATCGATGACGAGCGTCTCGAGATCGGCTTCGCGCCGCTGCTTGCGCTGCTCGCTGCGCAGGTGATCGAACAGCTGGTGCTTGGCGATCCCGAGCAGGTAGCTGCGGAAGCAGCGAACCGGCTGCGAAAGCCGGAGGCCGCTCTCGATCGTCCGTTGCGCCAGGTCCATGGCGACCGGCCACGGGACCTTGTTGCGAAAGAACCGCTGCACCGATCGCGAATGCCGCTGCCACAGCAGCTTGCCGTCCTTGGCGTCACCAGCCCGCCACGCTGCCAGCAACTCTTCATCGGTCCGAGTCACGTCATCGCAATCGTCCACGAGACCAAAATTCTATGAGAACGACACGCGCTTGCGCAAGCCACGACTCCATAGCGCTGGGCCGCTTTGCGTCAGGGTCGCCTACATCGGCGACGGAACTCTACACTCCCGGCGTCACGAGCCTTTGAAGCTCGGTGGGCGCTTGGCGAGCAGGGCCGCGATGCCCTCGCGCGCGTCCTCCGTCGCGAGCGATTCTGCCTGCGCGTAGGCCTCGAGCCGAGCGGCGTCGCGGATCTGCAGCTCGAGGCCGCGCTGGATCGCGCGCTTGGTCGCGCGCACGGCGATCGGCGCGTTGTCGGCGATCGTACGCGCGAGCGCGAGGGCTTCGCCGAGCACGTCGTCGGCGGCGACGGCGCGGTTCAAGACGCCGAGGCGTTCGGCCTCCGCGCCATCGATCAGGCGCCCGGTCAGCAGAAGCTCGTTGGCGCGCGCGAGGCCGATCAGGCGCGGCAGCAGGTAGCTGATCGCCATGCCGGGCGCGAGGCCGAGCTTGACGAAGTTCGCGCCGTACTTCGCATCGCGCGCGCCGATCCGCAGATCACAGACCAGTGCCAGGCCGAAGCCGCCGCCGACCGTGTGACCGTTGAGCGCGCCGATCACCGGGGCCGCGATATCGAGCAGCGACAGGAACGGCTCGTACATGCCATACGACCGCTCGTGACTCGCCAGCGCGGCGCCGTCGCGCTGCACGGCCGACTTGAAGTCGGCTCCCGACGAGAAGCACGTGCCGGTGCCGGTGACGACCAGGCACCGTAGGTTCGCGGCGCGGGCGTGGGCACTGGCGGTGGCGAACGCATCCAGCAGCTCGGGGGTCATGCTGTTGCGGTTGTCGGGGCGGTTCAAGGTGAGGACGCCGATGGCGTTTTCAACGGTGAACCGGACGGCAGGATCGGACATGGACGCAGCCTACCGCGGCGGTATTCACGGCTGCCGGATCTGCAGGGGAGGCCTGCGAGTCTCGCAGGAGGACAATGTAGTTTGCGACAAGGTTTCAATCGCTTGGCCGTGGCATCAGCGCTGCATTACTCCGGCAACAAGGAGTTTCGCCCATGAACATCAAGTCCATCATCGCATCGCTCGTCCTGGGTTCCTCGTCGGTCGCCATGGCGACGCCTGGGGTGACGTTCTCGGCGAGCGGCCACGCTTCGTATGGCACCCCGGCGGCCGACGAGGACTGCGAGCCCGGCGCGCAGCCGGCTTACAACACGCAGCCTGTCTATACGCAGCCGGTCTACACGCAGCCGGTTTACAACACCGAGCCGATCTACACGCAGCCGGTCTACAACACCGAGCCGATCTACACGCAGCCGGTCTACACGCAGCCGCTGTACGGCGAGCCGACGCAGCCCGGGTTTCGCCCGGTCCACCGCGGTGACTGGCGACGGCCGGCGTTCCAGCCGGTGACGCTCGCGAGCGGCCTCGGGTTTGCGGGCTTCGACCGTGCGACGATCCCGGTCGGCGGCCAGGCCGGCCGGTTCGGCTCGCTGCAGATCACCGCCACCGGTGGGACCAACCTCATCAAGCTGATCAACATCGTGTTCGAGGACGGCACGCACCAGACGGTGCGCAACCTCAACCGCACGCTGTCCGGCAACCAGAGCATGACGCTCGATCTCAACGGCGACCGCCGCGCCATCCGCGATATCACGGTGTACGGTGGCGACCTCAACAACCGCGGCTGGCGTGGCCGGAGCTCGTTCGCCGTGACCGCGCGCTGAGTAAGTAACGCTCACAGCCAGACCCCCGGAACCGGCGAGACGCACACGCGTCTCGCCGGTTTCGTTTTTCGTTTCGGAGGGTCCAGTGCGCGCGCCAGGGCGGCATCGCGACGCGCGGGGGCCCGGCCCTCGCATCGATGGCTCCGGAGCGGCGGCTGCGGGTCCGGCAGGAAAGCTGCGGATCCCGCAGGCGGCACATGTAGGTTTATTATATATTTCAACTAGTTGGACATGGCATCAGCGCTGCACTACCTCCGCTCGAAAGCCAACAAGGAAACGGTCATGAACATCAAAGCCATCATCGCGTCGCTCGTCCTGGGTTCTTCTTCGCTCGCCGTGGCGGCGCCAGCGGTCACGGTGGTTCGCGATCATCGCGACCCGGTCGAGGCGCCGGTCGCCGCGCAGGTCTACGTGCGGCCCGCGCAGCCGGTCTACACGCCCGCGCAGCCGGTCTACACGCCCGCGCAGCCGGTCTACACGCGGCCTGCCGTGCAGCCGGTGGCGTACCCGCGGCCCGCCGCGCAAGATCCGAGGTGGCGTGCACCGGTGGCGTACCGGCCGGTGACACTCGCGAGCGGGCTGCGATTCGCCAACCTCGACCGCGCCACGATCAACGTCGGTCGCCAGGCGGGCCTGTTCGGCTCGCTGCAGATCAGCGCCACGAGCGGCAGTAACCTCATCAAGCTGGTCAACATCGTGTTCGCGGACGGTTCGCACCAGACAGTACGCAACGTTGACCGCACGCTGATCGGCAACCAGAGCATGACGCTCGACCTCGACGGCGACCGCCGCGCGATCCGCAGCATCACGGTCTACGGCCGCGACCTCAACAACGGCTGGCGGCGCAGCGTGGGCTCGTTCACCGTGACGGCCGCGTAGTTCTCCGACCCCACTTCCGATTCACCGGCGAGATGCGAGAGCGTCTCGCCGGTCGGCGTTTCGGCGCACATGCGCTACCGCCCGTGCTGGTCAAGGCGCGCTCCGCGCCGCTGATCGCGCTGGCGTCTACGACGGTCTCATCACCGTGACGGACCTGCGCGTGCGACGATTTCGGTATGGCCGCGACCGAGTCCGTAAGAAATATCGACGCTGTCGCCGCGGCCGCGCCGGGTCACGACGGCGGCGCGCCGCCGAGCTCGTCGAGGAACTGCTGGGCGTCGGAGAACGCCGGGTCCTCGCGCAGCGCCTTCTTGGCCCACAGCTCGGCCTTGGCGCGGTTGCCACGCGCGTGCTCGATCTTGGCTTCCCACAGTAGCGCCATCGGGCGCGTCACCGGCGCCGGGTTGTCCATCAGCGTGATCGCGCGCAGCGGCTTGAGCGCCAGCTCGTAGTCGCCGATCTCGGTGGCGAGCTGGGCGAGCTCGGCGGCGACCTCGGCGTTCTTGCGGTCGACGTCGAACGCCTTCTTGAGCCAGTTGAGCTGGCCGTCGCGGTCGCCGAGCGCGGCCGAGACCTTGCCCATCCGCTGCTGCAGCACGGCGAGCTCGGGCGTGCGCTTCTTCTGCGCGCTGATCGCGGCCTCGAGCGTGCGGCCGGCGTCCTCGAGCTGGCCGGACTGGATCAGCACGTCGACGTTGAGCATCAACGCGCCGTGATCCTCGGGCTGGAGCTCGAGGGCGCGCTGCGCGGGGACCTGGGCGGCGGGGGCGTCCTCGAGGTGATAGAGGTAGAGCTCGGCGGCGCGCTTGTAGTTGGCGAACCGGATCTGGGGATCGTCGCCGTGATCGGCGTCGGCGACCAGCACGCCGGCGAGCAGGCGGTACTCGCCGGCCGCTTCGTAGACCTCGCGCAGCTTGTCGCGCACGACCGACACCCCGGGCTGGTGCTGGTGGACCAGCTCGAGCACCGGCACGGACTCGGCCGGGCGGCCGGCCTGGGTCGATGCCGAGGCCGCGCGCAGCGCGGCCGCGATCTGCGCTTCGCCCTCGGTGACGTACGCCAGCCGGGTGGCGGCCGCGGCGACCCCGTCCCAGTGCGAGATCGACTCGTCGAGATCGCACAGCTGGATCAGCGGCTCGGCGTCGCGCGGATCGCGCTCGATCCAGGCGACCAGGAACGCCCGGCCGCGTTCGAGCTCGCCGCTGGCGACCAGGAGCTGGGCGAGCTTGAGGGTCGCGGTGCGCTCGGTCGGCAGATCGCCGTCGCGCTCGGACCGCAGCCGCAGGCGCTCGAGGCCGTTGACCAGGTTGTCGGGGCCGCGCTCCTTGTCGAGCTCGTACGCCTCGGTGAGATCCGAGACCGCCGACGAGTCGTCGCCGAGCTGCTGGCGGAAGTTGGCGCGTAGCAGCAGCAGCGTGGTGCGTCCGCTGCCCTGGACGGTGGCCAGCGCTTCGCCGATCGCGCGCTGCGCGGCGTCGAGCTCGCCGGCGGCGGCGAGCGCGGCGGCATGATCGGTGACCAGCTCGGGGACATGCGGCGCGCGCTGCCGGGCCTTGCGCAGCACCTCGGCGGCCTTGAGCGGCTGGCCCAGGAAGCCCGAGTACACGGTCGCGGCCTCGCGCAGGCGTTCGACCGCGGCGCCGTCGCTGGCGCGCTCGGCGTCGTGGGTCATGAGCTCGGCGAGCTCCGGCCACAGCTCGCGATCGCGATACCAGCGCTCGAGCCGGTTGTGGATCGCGAGGTCGTCAGGCGCGCTGCGGTGCGCCAGCTCGAGCGTGCGCTGCACGCCCTTGGCGTCGGCCGCGGCCTCCCACATCGTGGCCAGCCGGCCGGCGAGCTCGGGTGCGCGCTCGGGGGTCTCGACCGCGAGCAGGCGCTCCATCAGCACGGCGCCCTCACGCGGGGCGTCGTTCTCGCCGAGCTGCGCGACGACGCGCCGCAGGATCTCGCGGTCATCCGGCGCGACGATCAGCGCCGCGCGATACACGCGCCCGACGTCGGGCGACCCGGTCTTCTCGAGCAGATCGCCGAGCCGCAGCGCGACGTCGACCGTCGAGTCGTGGTGGCCGCGGCGCTGGGCGTCCTCGAACCGCGACCACAGGAACTCGGCGATGCCGTCGTCGTCGCCGAGCTGGCGCAGCGACGCCTCGTAGAGCTCGGCGGCGTCGAGGTTATCGGCGTCGTCCGCCAGCGCGTCGCGCAGGACGTCGAGCGCGTCGTGGTGGCGCTTCAAGTTCTCGATCAGGAACCGGACGTGCTCGAGCCTCAGCGCGTTGCGCTCGGCCGGCGTCAGCAAGTTCGGCAAGGTGGACGAGATCACGCTACCGAGCCGGTCGCCGTCGCCGAGCTCGCGGTAGATCGACAGCAGCGGCTGCCAGACCGCGCGATCGGCGGGGCTGCGTTCGCGCAGGAACTCGTAGACATCGGCGGCGAGGTCGACCCGGCGGTGGGCGAGCGCGCGGGTCGCGATCCGCATCGCGAGGCCGTCGATCGGCTCCTTTCCGGACACCTCGTCGGAGATCGGCGCGATCTCGTAGGTCAGATCGCGCGCCTGGGTCAGGTCACCGGCGGCGAGCCGGCGCTCGGCGAGCGCGATCACGGCCCACGGCGCCGAGCTCAGGCCGTCGGCGGTGTCGCGCGCCGCTGCGACCGCGCGGACCAGCAGCGCCTCGGCGCGCTGATCCTGGCCCTGATCGACCGCGAGATCGACCGCCTCGCGGATCTGCGCCGGGGTGGCGTTGGTGTGGGCGGCGCGGCGCTCGAGGAAGTCGAGCAGCAGCTCGCCATCGCCGCCGTTGCGCGCGACCCGTTCGTACATCGCCAGGATCTTGTCGTCGCCGGGGTTGGCGGTGGCGGCGGCGCGCAGCAGGCGGCCGGCCTGGGCCCAGCGCGGCTCGGCGGCGAACGCGCGCTCGAGCAGATCGAAGCCCTGGCGCCGGCGGGTGTCACTGCCCAGGAAGATCTCGGCCAGCCGGTACAGCGCGTCGACCTGCGCCGGGGTCGGCTCGGAGTCGGTGCCGGCGAGCTCGAACATCTTGTCGAGCGTGCGGGCCTGCTCGGCGGTGTCGCCGAGCGCCGCGGCGACGCGGGCCTGGGCGTAGAACGCCTCGGCGAGCCGCTCGCCCAGGATCTCGACCCGGCGATACAGGTTGGTCGCGCCGCGCAGATCGCCGGCGTCCTGTTCGAGCGCCTCCCCGGCGCGCATCAGGAGGTTCGCGATCAGCGGCGGATCGTCCTTGCGGCGCAGCCGATCGACGACCGCATCGACCGCGTCGACGAACCGCTTGGTCTGCGAGGTTCGCTTGGCGAGCTCGCGCGCGCGCTCGTGGAGATCGGTGCGCGATGGCATCACGCCGATCGCCCGGATCAGCGCATCGAGCGCCTCGTCGTGGCGGCCGAGCTGGCCGTCGAGCGTCTCGGCCATGTCGCTCAGCAGGCGGGCCTGGCTATGCGGCTCGGGGTTGGTGGCCAGCCGGCGGTCGAGCACGGTCAGCAGCAGCTCGCCCTCGCCGTGCGTGAGCAGCGAGCGGCGCAGCCGCCGGACCTCGGCGTCGGACTGGATCGCGGTCTCCATCGCCGACTCGAGCAGCTCCTTGGCCTGATCGCGCTCGCCGCGGGTCGCCGACAGCTTGTGGAGCTCGAACAGCACCTCGCTGGCGCCGACCGCGGCCTCGTCGTCGCCCGGCGGCTGCCGGCGCACCACGAGCAGCAGCGCGCGATAGGTCCGTTCGGACTTGTCGAGCTGGCCCGCGGCGCGCGCCATCTCGGCCAGCTCCTTCTGGATCGCGGCGTTCGACACGTCCATCTTCGCCGCCGCCTCCATCTCGGACATCGCCTCGTCGATCTTGCCTTCGGCGAGCGCGACCCGGGCGAGCTCGACGTGCAGCCCGGCGCGCTCGGGCGACCGCCGGCGGCCGAAGTCGTTGATGAGCTCGACGAGCGCGGCGCGGGCCTCCACCAGCCTGCCGGCGACGCGCTGGCCGATCGCGAGCGCGGTCCGCAGATCGCGGTCGGTCGGATCGAGCAGCAGCGCGGTCTCGAGCGCCGGGATCGCCTTGGCCGGCGAGGTCAGCTTGTGGAGATAGATCGCCGAGGCCTCGCGCGCGAACTCGCGGGCGAGCTTGTCGTCCTTGACCAGCGGCAGGCTGCGCGTCAGGTGGCGGGCGAGCGGCTCCCACGCCTCGGCCTTGCGGTAGAGGTCCGCGAGCAGCAGGCGCAACTCGAGCGCCGGCTCCTTGTCGTCGAGGTTGACCTCGATCGCGGTGATCGCGCGGTCGGGCTGGTTCGCGGACAGGTGGGCCTTGGCGAGCTGCGAGACGACCAGCAGGCGCTCGGCGGCGGGCACGGTGCCGAGCAGGCTCTCGAGCCACGGCACGGCCTGGCCGGGCTGGCTGCGCTCGAGGTTCAGCCGCGCCAGCGCGCGCAGCGATTCGCTGGTCGGGGCGAGCGCGACGACGCGGCGGTGGCCGGCGATCGCGCGCTCGATCTCCTTGGTGTCGATCTCGGCCACGTGGGCGTAGCGCGCCCACAGCTTGACCGCGTGCACGAGGTCACCGCTGACCTCGAGGCGCTGGGCCTGCTGCTCGAGCAGATCGACGAGCATCTTGTGCTGGCCCTTGGCGGCGAGCAGCTCGGAGACCGCGTCGATCGACGCGTCGTGGCCGGGGCGATCCTCGAGGTTGGCCTTGAGCGCGTCGAGCCGGCCGCCGCGCTCCTCGACGATGCCGACCATGCGCGCGAGCTCGAGCCGCAGCACCAGCTTCTTCTCGATGTCGGTCTCGAGCCCGAGCTGGATCTGGCGCAGCGTGAGCAGCTCGGGGACGCGGTCCTCGAGCGCGAGCAGGTGCGCGAGCCGGTCGAGCACCTCGAGATCGTTCGACGCGTGGGCGAGCACGCTGCGGTACATATCGATCGCGGCCGCGTTGTCGCCGAGCTCGACGGTCGCGAGCTGCGCCGCGCGCAGCCGCATGTCGCGCCGCGTGTTCTGATCGAACGGCAGCCGCGCGGCCTCGACCAGGGTGTCGACCGCGGCGCGGGCGCGCCCGCCGGTGCGATACAGATCGACCAGCGCGTCGACCGCCCACTTCGCGACCGCATCGACCGAGCGCGCCGAGCGGATCGCGGCGGTGCCGCGCCACGCGGCGGTGGCGCGGCCGAGCACGCCCGACAGGATCGCCAGCGCTTGCTCGCGCTCGCCGAGCCGCGACGCGATGTCGGCGGCGCCGACCAGCGAATCGAGATCGCGGCCGTCGGCGTCGGCGAGCCGGCGCAGCGCATCGAGCAGCGCGGCGGTGACACCCTGCTCGCGCTCGAGCTCGACCAGCTCGGCGAGCCAGGCCTGGCGCTCGCCGCCGAGCTCGAGGGCGCGGCGCAGCGCGCGGATCGCCTGGTGCCGATCGCCGCGGTGATCGCGGTGGAGCGCGGCGAGCCGCTGGGTGAACAGCGCGCCGACCGCGCCGGGCAGCTTGTGCTTGTCGAGCGCGCCGGTCAGCGCCGCGGCGAGCGCCTGATAGGCCCGGGGGACCTCGGCGGCGGGCGCCACGCTCGCGGCCATCTCGAGGATCGAGAGCAGCTCGTCGTCGAACGCCTCGCGGACGCCGCAGTAGCGCACGACCGCGGCCGCGGCGTCGTCCCACCGCCCTAGCTGGGCGCCGAGGCTGGCGAACGACTGCACCGCGCGGCGGTTGCCGGGCTCGACCTGGGCGACCTGGGCGTAGGCCTCGCTCGCGCGCAGCCGATCGTTCAGGTGCTCGGCGACGATATCGGCGTAGGCCATGCGCAGCCGGGCCGCCTCGCGGGCGTCACCGCCGACCGCGTCGAGCGCGTCGATCGCGCGCGCGTAGGCGCCGGCCGCGGCGGTGTAGTCACCGGTGGTCTTGGCGAGCGAGACGATCTGATGCTCGATCAGCTGATCGCGCGGCGCGAGCGGAAACGCCCGCGCGAGATCGGCGAGCGCGCCGTGAGCGTCGTGCTTGTGTTCGAGCCGGAGCTGGGCGGCCTCGCGCAGCAGCGCGAGCTTGGTGCGGTCGTCCTTGGCCTCGGCGAGCCGCGCCGGCAGCAGGTCGAGCACGCCGCCGAGATCGCCGTTGATCCGCAGCGCCTGCGCCAGCGCATCGGCCGCGGCGGCGCGGGTCGCGGCGACCTCGAGCAGCGCGGTCAGCCCCGACCGCGCCTCCTTGCTCGCCGGGTCGATCGCGATCGCGTTGCGGTACGCGGCGAGCGCACGGGCGGGGTGGGCCAGGTGGTTGCGCAGCGCATCGCCCAGCCGGACCAGCCGCGCGATCGTGCGCTTGGTCGCGCGGCCGGACGCGGTCTCGAGCAGCTCCGCCATCTCCTTCCAGCGGGCGGTGTCGGCGAGCAGATCGGCGAGCGCCGAGATGCCGTCCTCGTCGTCCTTGTTGTCGGCGACGACGCGCTGCCACGCGGCGATCGCGGCGTCGAGATCTTTGCGCTGGTGATGATGGACCAGCGCGACGCGCTCGAGATCGGCGCGCTTCTGGTTGGGCGCCGTGACCTTGGCCGCGCGGCTCTCGAGCGCGGCGACCAGATCGTCCCAGCGCTCCTGGGTCTCGAGGATCGTGATCCGGGCGTCGAGCCCCGACAGGTCGCTCGGATCGCTGTCGATCCGGCGCTCCCACAGCGCCAGCGCGCGCTCGGTGTCGCCCAGCGACTCGGCGAGCTTGGCGGCCTCGCTGAGGATCGCGCTGCGCGTCCCCTCGTTGGCCTCGAGCAGGGCCTGGCGCTCGAGCATGCCGAGCCGCTCGCGCGGCCGGTTGGTCTGCGCGTACAGCCCGGCGAGCCGGCGGACGACCAGGAGCTGCTCCGGCTCGGACGCCCCGGTGGTGGCGGCGGCCTCGACGAGCAGCACGATGGCGGCCTCGACGTCCGACAACCGGTCGATCCGGGTGCGGGCGGCCTCGCCGAGCAGGGCGACCTTGCGGGTCGGATCCTTGGAGGCGCGCGCCGCGGCCGCGACGCCGTCGGCGTAGCGATCGTGGAGCCCGCCGCGCTCGGCGAGCTGGCGCAGCTTCTCCTCGGTGACCGACGATCCGGGCGACATCGCGAGCAGCGCCGCGTAGTGGCTCATCGCGGCCGGCAGATCGTCGAGCTCGGCGAGCCGGGCGCCGGCCTCCTCGTGCAGCGCGCCGCTGCCGCTGGGGTCGAGCCCGATCACCTGCTCGAGCACCCGGATCACCTCGCGCGGACGCGCGGTCTGATCGTAGTGCGAGCGCAGCAGATCGAGCGCCGCGTCGCGCACGCCCTTGTTGGCGTTGGCCGACTCGAGGATGCGCTCGAGCAGCTGGGTCGACTCGCGGTCATCGTCGGCCTCGGCGAGCAGCGGCTTGGCGGCCGCCAGCGCGCGCTGCGGATCGCCGAGGTTATCGAGCCACACCGCGGCGATCCGCGACCGGGTGCGCTCGCGATCCTTCTTCGACTGGCTCTCGAGCCGGCTCTCCCACAGCTGGATCAGGTCCGGCCAGCGCTCGTGGCGCTCGAGCAAGCGCTCGAGGCTCTGGCTGATCTGGCCATCCTCGGGCGTCAGCGGTAGCAGCAGCTGGTAGTAGCCGATCGCCTTATCGGGCTGGTTGGCGACGTCCTTGGCGATCTGGGCGGCCTCGCGCAACAGCCGCACCCGGCGCGCGCGATCCTTGGTGGCGTCGACCGCGCGATCGTAGAGCCCGAGCGCGTCGGTCCAGCGCTCCGCGACGGTGTAGATGACCGACAGCCGTTGCAGCGCGGTGTCCGACGCCGGGGCGAGCGCGGTGACGCGGACCAGGATCTTCTCGAGGATCGACGGATCGTCGCCGAACCATTCGTCGCAGAACCCACCGGCGCGCTCGCCGATCATCTCGGCGATCTGGGGCTCGACGGCGGCGCCGAGCGTCTCGTTGTAGAGGGCCACGATGTCGTCGGGCCGATCGAGATCGGCGGCGAGAGCCTCGACTTCTTCCCATGCGCTGACAGCGTGCGGCGAATGCTTGACGGCGGCGGCGGCTTCCTTGAACTGAGACAGATCGGCCATGGGCTCCCCGAGTGGTCGCGGCGACTCCACCGCGATCCCGCGCGGCAGCGGCGAAAATTCTATCACGCGATACCGCGCACTGGATCGGCGGAACCCCAGGTCTGGATTGCGAAAATCTGGCCACGCCGATCGGCTCGGAAGGGGGTACGTTCCGTTCGAGGCGTACACCTGTGAGGCGCCACCGCGGATCCGCCATCGCACATCACCGGCGTCGGGTCGGCGATGCGCGGCGCGCACCTCGGGCCCGCGTACGCCGCGCATCGCGTGCGGCAGGGTCAGAACTGCTTGTGAACGCCGAGCGCGATCGACAGCGGCGGCTGGAGCTCGGTGGGCAGCAGAAACGACGTTCGGCGGCGGGCCGCGCGGCCGGCGTCGGTCCCAAGGAACACCAGATCTTCGTAGCTGCCGCCGGAGATCGGGCGGACTGCGTCGCTCGCGTACACCTCATCGAGGCTGACCGGGTCGCGCCGATCGAACAGGTTGATGATGTCGAGCGTCGCGGTCAGGCCGTGCCAGCGCGCTGACAGCCGCAGGTTCGCTTGTGCGATCACCGGATTGCGGCCCGCCGAGCCCCGTGGCAACAGCGCCACAATGCCGTCGCTGGTCTCGGCGAGCACGCTTCGTGGGGTGCCGCTGCCAACCGCGAGCCGGGTAGCGACCGACACGTCGAGCCCGCCGAGCCGGCCCAGGCGCTCGGCCTCGACGAACGCGCGTCCGCCCTGATCGGTCGGCAGCGGGCCGTAGAGGTTGCTCGCCCCGGCATCCCAGTCGGAGCCCTGCAAGAGGTTCACACCTTGCCGCGGATCGTACGGGCCGGCCCACGTCCCTACGGTGCGACCCCAGCTCACACCGGCACGGATCGCGGTCTGGGCGAGCTTCCGCATCTCCAGCGAGAACGCGACGATCTCGGTCTCGCGGGTCGCCGCGATCGCGCCGTCGCCAGGGTTTCCGAATTCGCCGGCCGTGGTCTCGAGGCCATGGCGGACGAGTCGGCCTTGGCCCCACAGGGTGGCGCGCAGCGCACCGGCCAGCGCGATCTGCGCGCCGAGCGTGACCTCGTCTTGCACGATCGGCTCGACCCCGGCGGCGACGGTGAACGCGGCGCCGGCGTCGTGGGTGCGGCTGGTGCCATCGTCGTCGAACGTCGCGTCGCGCTGGATCACGGTCTGGCCGAGCCCCGCAGGCAGCATCGCGAACGTCCGGCCGTAGCTGGCCCACAGCCGTGAGCTGCCGCCGCCGAGCGGATCCCAGGTGACCCCGAGGCGAGGCGCGAGCTCGCGCGAGAATCGCAGGTGCGGGCCGACCCACATCAGCTCCCAGCGCAGCCCGGCATCGATCGCGACGCGCGGCGACGGCGCGAACGTGTCCTCGAGATAGGCGGCGGCGTAGGTCGTGCGGTAGGTGAGCTTGGATTCCGCGGCCGCATCGCACGGCTGCGCGAGGTCGTCGCTGCAGGTCCCGGTGTAGAACCGGCGCCGCGACAGCTCGCCGATCGCCAGCGATCGGTCCTGCTCGCCGCCCGTGAACGACGACGTCGTCGCGAGCCGCGTGTGCTCGAACGTGCCACCGACGCGGATCACGTGATCGCCGAGGCGCTGCGCGAGGTCCCCGGTCACGCTCGGCCGATCGCCGGTGACGTCGGTCAAGAGGCCCGCGCCGCCGCTCGCAAACGCCCCCGCCGCCACCGGGCAGTTCGGCACAAGCTTCGCCGGGTCGGCCGCCGACGCATCATCGCACGCCGCGGCGAGCAGCGGATCGTCGGGCAGCGTGGCTGGCACGTACGCGCTCAGCAGCTGCGGGATGCCCGCCGCGGAGGCGTCGTGCGCCGTTTCGCGGTCCGCGCTGTGGTGCCACGCCGCCTGGATGCGTGCGTGGGTGGCCGCCCAGGTGCCGCGCCAGGTCGCGATCGCGTCGCCGGTGGCGGTCCGGTGGTCGATCCCGGCCGCCGGTAGCGTCGCGTTGGCGAGGAACTGCGAGCCGCGCGCGGCCTCGCCGATCAGCGTCAGCTCGACATGGTGCGGGCCGCGGTCGAGGCCGACTCGCGCCATCGCCGGCACGCTGTAATCGAGTGTTCGCGCCGACGTGCGCTCGATCGCCTGGAGCGCGAGGTCGCCGGGCAGCCCGTCGGGGACGCCGTCGCCATCGCCGTCGACCTGGCGCGCGGCCCGCCACGATACGCCGGTCGTCGCGAGCGTCGGGGCGATGCCGGCCGCGTACCAGGCGGTGCCGCCGAGCACGCTGCCGGGCGCGCCGATCGGGCCGGTCGCGACCAGCGACGCGGTGGCTTCGGGCCGGCTGCCCTGCGATAGCTGCCGCACGGCGTAGCTGCCGATCGCGGTCGGCGGATCGCGCGGGGCGAGCGTCAGCTGCGTCCACGCGTCGGCGGAGACCTCGTGGTTCGCCGTCCCGCGCCGCAGCCGCGCGTCGATCGTGCCCCCGGTGCTCGCGCGGTCGCGCGCCGAGACGCCCCCGGCGCTGACGAACAAGCCGTCGAGGAACGTGAGCGGTATCCGCGTATCGGCCGCGCCGGTGCGCAGCTGGTCGGCGGGCGCGCCGTCGATCGTCCAGCGGTTCTCGACCCCGGTGGCGCCGCCGAACGCTGGTCCCGCCCCGTCGCTGCTCGCGCCGAGCGCATACGACGCGACGCGGTCATGGGTCGCGCCGGCGACCGGCAGCCGCAGCAGGTAGCTCGCGGGCAACCACGTCGACAGCCCGTACGGCGTCGCGTCGTCGAGTGGATCGGTCGCGCGTGCGCAGTTGAACGCCAGGCCGTCGCCACAGCTCGCCAGCGCGCTGGGCGGTGGCTGCCGGGACAGCCCGAACACCTCGCGCGGATCGTCTGCGCGAGCGTCCCGAGGCTGCGCCGCCAGACCAGCGACGAGGCCGGCGACCAGCGCACTGCGAGACCGCACGCCTGACCGTAACACGCCGTGGTGGACCCGCGGCCGGTCTGCCAGGCCGTGTCGGCCGCGATCGTCGAGTGCTACTTCGAGCCGTCGGCGACGCGCAGGATCAGCTCGACGGCGCGAAGCACGTCGTAGCGCGCTTCCTTGGGCCGGCCGGCGAGCACATCGTTGAGGTGCTTGACCTCGGCACCGAGATCCTCATCGACGCCGAACAGCAGCGACGCGAGCTTGATCTCGAAGCCCTTGTGAGCGATCGCGACCAGGATCTCCCAGCTCGGTGACTTCTGGCCGCGCTCCAGCTCGCTCAGGTACTTCTGCGAGATGCCAATCCGGTCGGCGGCCTGCTCCTGTGTGAGCTCCCGGCTCTCGCGCAGTGCCTTCATACGCGCTCCAAGACGATGCTGAACCGCACGATGCGCACCCTTTCCCATCGCGATAAGCCTAGGTGGGGCAGATACCCCGCTGTAACACGCTGGATGCTCTGTCAAGCCGTCTACATACCGCCGCATAGCAGTACACGCTACGAAAACATGGAGCATCAGGCAGGTAGAGGTGCCAATGCTGCCTGCTGCCAGCTTGTTGGATAGCGTGGGCACCGGGATTGTCGTTGACGACTGCGGCTGACGACGGCGCACCATCGATCCCGCTCGAGCTCGACCCACGAGAGTGCTTTCGGGAGAGGCCTCGTACGCCTCGTACGCTGGACCACAGAGTCTACGTGCACAGTGACGAGCGTCGCCGTCAACCTCAACGTGGTGGCCTGAGGACTCGTCGCAAGTCAGGTGCGTTGACACAGACGCCGTAGACGTCCTTGACCCCACCCCAAACGTTGACGTCGACGGCAGCGAAGCGGAACGTAAACATTGACACACATCGTTGCCCTTGCACGTCGACGACGTGACGTGTGGCGACGCGAGGGCTCACGTCGAGGTCAATGATGTGTGTCAACGTTTACGGCCACGTCAACCTCAACGATTCACGTCAACGTCGACGCACGATCAGGTCGACGTCGCCGATCACGACGGCGAGGATCGCAGCACCATCACGACGACTTGTGAATCGCCACAAGTCGGGTACGTGGAGGGGGTTGAAGTAAACGTCGACCTACGTGGACGTTGACCTTGACCCCAAACGTTGACGTCGACGGCAGCGAAGCGGAACGCAAACGTTGACATACCTCGTAGACCTTGCACCTTGACCCGAGCTCCCCTGAGGGCCCACGTCGAGGTCGACGATGGAAGTCAACGGCCACGGCCACGTCAAGGTCAACGACGTCCGTCAACGTCGAGGCTCAGGTCGACGTCGACGTCGTCGCGAATACCCGCCGCACGGATGGGCACGTGCGCGCGTTTGACGTCGGCCTTGACCTTGACCCCAAGCGTTGGCGTCGACGGCAGCGAAGCGGAACCTAAACTTTGACATACATCGTTGACCTCGCACCTTGACCTCCCCTGAGGGGCCCACGTCGAGGTCGACGATGGATGTCAACGGCCACGGCCACGTCAAGGTCAACGACTTCCGTCAACGTCAAGGTCAACGACTTCCGTCAACGTCGACGTACGGCCACGTACGTTCACGTCCCCACGGTGCGACGAGCGTCAGTGCTCGTGGTCGCAGCCCGGGCCGTGCTGGTGGCCGTGGTCATGACCGTGCTCGTGGTCGTGACCATGCTCGTGGTCATGCGCGTGGGCGGCCATCTCGGCCTTGACTTGCGCCATGTCGAGCGACTTGGCCTGGCTAACGAGCTCTTCGAGCGCGGCGGGCGGCAGCGCGCCCGCTTCGCGGAACAGCAGGACGCCGTCGCGGAACAACATGAGCGTCGGGATCGCCTGGATATTCGCAGCGCTGGCGATCTCTTGCTGGGCTTCTGTGTCGATCTTGCCGAACGTCACGTCGCCGTGGGTCTCCGACGCTCGCTCGAAGACCGGCGCGAACGACTTGCAGGGACCGCACCACTCGGCCCAGAAATCGAGGAGCACGATGCCGGGCTTCTCGATTGTTGCTTGGAAATTGCCGGCGGTGATCTCAACAGTTGCCATGGAGGCAACATGGCCTGCCTCCCGGGCGACTGCAAGCGCGCCTGCCCGCACGGGGAGGCGCAATCGCTCATCGGCGATCGCCGCACGTCCGTGGCACACCCGTTGCTGATAATGCAAGGATGTCCTCCAACCTGAGCCCCGTCGTCGTCGGCTATGACTTCAGCCACAGCGCGGCTGCCGCGCTGCGCCGCGCGGTGACGCTCGCAGCGCGCGCGCCGTTTCATGTTCTGCATGTCGTGTCGGTGATCGATCCCAAGGAGGCCATTCCTAGCATCGCCTCGTACAACGGCATCGACGACATGTACGCGGCGCGCGTGCAGGAGGCGCTGGCCACCGAGATCCAGCACGAGCTCGACAAGGCCGAGGTGCAGACCCGCGTGCATTTCTTCGTACATGCGCGGATCGGCGAGGCCGCCGAGGAGATCCTGGTGCTGGCGCGCGAGGTCGGCGCGGATCTGATCATCGTGGGTAGCCGCGACGTCACCGGCCTCGAGCGCCTGCGCCTGATCGTTGGCTCGACGGCCGAGAACATCGTGCGCGATGCGGGCTGCACCGTGGAGGTCGCGCGGCCCAAGCAATACCCGGACGTCGAGCGGGTTGCCACCGAGCCGGCCGACGACGGCCAGCCGCATCCGAGCTACGTGCCGCCGCACCGCTACACCTACGAGGATCACCGCGTGAATTTCCGGCCGGTGGAGTGGCCGCTGTATTAGGGTTGAATGAGGGCGTACGGATGGTCGGAATGGCGATCTCGCCGGCTCGGGTTACAGTGAGGTGATGAAAAAACCGCACGTACCCGTGTCGCCGCGCAAGCAAGCCGCGATCGTGCTGGTCGGCAGCGTGGCGATCACGCTCGCGATGTTCTTGATTCCGAGCCCGCAGAACACCTGGTGGCTGCTGGCGCCGTTTCGCTGGCTGCACATCTACGTCCACGAATTCGGCCACGGCATCGCCGCGCTGATCAGCGGAGGCCAGTTCGACAAGTTCGAGCTGTACAGCCACTCGGGGCTCGCACATGTCCGGCACTCGGACAGCGGCTTCGTCTCGGCGTTCGTCAGCGCGGGCGGGCTGTGTGGCCCGGCGGTGGTGGGCGGCGTGTTCCTGGCGATGGGCCGCAACGTGAAGCTGGCGCGCCTGGCGCTCGGCGCGTTCGGCGCGTTCATGGCGATCTCGCTGGTCCTGTGGACGCGGACGCCGTTTGGCTGGGGCTTCGGCGGCGCGGTCGCGCTCCTCAGCCTGGCCGTCGCGCTCAAGGCCAAGCCGGCCCTGGCGCAGATGGTCCTGGTCTTCCTCGGCGTGCAGCTCGCGTTGAGCGTGTACACCGGGGGCGGCTACCTGTTCACCCAGTTTGCCGAGATCCAGAGCGGCTTCCGTGGCCCGTCGGACACGCAGGCGATGTCCGACGCGCTCGGGATGCCGTACTGGTTCTGGGGCGCGGTCTGCGCCGCGTTCTCCGTGGTCGTGCTGCTCGGCGGCTTGTGGATGTACATCAAGCCCGAGCGCAAGCGGCTCGCTGCGTCACGGCTCGCCGCCGCGTAGCCGCGCGGGTTACGACATCTCGTCGTCTTCGTAGTCGGCGTCGCGGTCGCTCTCGACGGGCTCGGTGACCGGCGCAGCCGGGGGTGGCGGGGGTGGTGGCTCGCTCCAGCCATCGCCGTCGGTGTCGACATCGCCATCGGGTGCGCCGTTGGTGTCGTCTGCCTCGTCGACTACCTCGACCTCGCCGACCTCGACTTCGACCTCGTCGGTCTCGTCGACCTCGACCTCCGGCGCGGGCTTGGGCGCCTTGGCCTTTGCGGGCTTGGTGGGCTTCTTGGCCGGCTTCGCCGCAGCCGGCTTCGCCGCGGCCGGCTTCGCCGCGGCCGGCTTCGCCGCGGCCGGCTTCTTGGCCGGGACCTTCTTGGCGGGTGCCTTCTTGGCCGCGGGCTTGGCCTTGGCCTTGGCTTTCGCCTTGGCGGTCGGCTTCGCCGACTTTTTCGCCGGCGAGGCCTTCGCGGCCTTCGTCTTCGTCTTCGTCTTCGACTTCTTTGCTTTGGCCTTGGCCATGTGGCCTCCCTAAATGAAAAAATCAGGCATCAGCGGAGCGTTTGGATCCATCGCGTATTCACTGAGGTCGGTCTTGCCGACGGCGGCGAGCACCTCATCATCGATGCAGAACTTGCCGGTGAATTCGCGCGATGGCTTGGTCAAGATCACGTGGGCTGCGTCGCCCATGATCGCCGGCTTGCGCGACCCCTTCATTGCCGTCGCACCGCCGAGCAAGTTCTGGACCGCTGCCGTGGCGATCGCGGTGCGCGGCCACAGCGCGTTGACGGCGATGCCGTCGCGCCGGAACTCGCCCGCCATGCCGAGCACGCACATGCTCATGCCGAACTTCGCCATCGTGTAAGCGACGTGCGGCGCGAACCAGCGCTCCTCCATGTTGAGCGGCGGCGACAGATTGAGGATGTGCGGATTGGCAGCTTTCTTGAGATACGGCAGGGCCGCCTGCGAGCAGACGAACGTGCCGCGCGTGTTGATCTGGTGCATCAGATCATAGCGCTTCATCGGGGTGTGCTCGGTGCCGGTCAGGCTGATCGCGCTGGCGTTATTGACCAGGATGTCGATCCCGCCGAACGTCTCCGCGCAGGTCTTCACCGCGGCGGCGACCTGATCTTCGAACCGGATGTCGCACACCAGCGGCAGGCCCTTGCCGCCGGCCTGGTTGATCTCCTCGGCGGCGGTGAACACGGTGCCCGCGAGCTTGGGGTTGGGCTCGGCGGTCTTGGCAGCGATCGCGACGTTGGCGCCATCCCGCGCGGCGCGGAGCCCGATCGCCAGGCCGATGCCGCGGCTGGCCCCGGTGATGAACAACGTCTTTCCGCGGAGCGACATACGTCTACGCTAGATCAGAACTGGTCGAGGTTCATCGCGTCGTGCAGGAGATCCGGATCTCGTGGTCGAATCTGCCTGGCGAGCAGGTACGTCGCGGCGATCCCGGTGACCGCCCCGACGCCGAACGCCAGGAAGCCCCAGGATACACCGAGGCTGCCCGGCGGCTTCGTGCCGACGAACACACAGCCGCTGATCAGGCCGATCAGGAGGCCGACCAGCGCGACTGTCGTGGGTGACATCGGCAGATCCGGGCGCTGGTGGGCAAAGGCGATCGCGGCGGTGGTCAGGAGGCCGGCCGCGGCAACCATTAGCGCGATGAACGCCACGGCTCCGGACACCGGAAATCCGCGCGAGATGTGATCCTCGTCAAATGGATAATCTATAGTACTTTTAAATACTTGAAAGTTCGATGAGGTGGTGCAGGCAGGCGCGCACTGCTGGTACTCGAGCGGCGAGTAGCCGGCGCCGGGGCGGTCCGTGGCGATGAGCCAGTGGTGCGAGAAACAAGCAGTGACGAGGCACCCGGTAGCGGCGACGGCCAGCGTCAGTCCGAGCGCGCGTGGTGGTTGCCACGTCGCCGGTCCGATCTCGTCGTCGGTAGCGTAGGTCACAGGGTGCCTCGCGGGAGCTGCGGCATGACCTTGCCCATCTCGACGTACTCGTGGTGCGCCCCGGTCCACAGGTCCTCGGCGGTGAGTCCGCGGCCTGCGCGGGCGGCAACCACGGCGGCCCGGACCACCGCGTTTTTGATGTAACCCCCTGTCATGTCGAACTTTTCGGCGAGGGCGTGGAAGTCGACGCCGGCGCCGAGCCCGGCCTGGGGCGGCAACAGCATGCGCCACAGCTTCTCGCGTTCGTCGACCTCGGGCTCGGGGAACCGGATCCGGAAGTTCAGGCGGCGCTGCAGCGCAGGGTCGATCGAGCTCTCGGCGTTGGTCGTGAGCACCGAGACGCCGTCGAAGCTCTCCATGCGCTGCAGGATGTAGTTGACCTCGAGGTTGGCGAACCGGTCCTGGGCGGTCTTGAGCTCGGTGCGCTTGCCGAACAGCGAATCGGCTTCGTCGAACAACAACATCGCATGTGCATCCTGCGCCTCGTCGAAGATCTTCGCGAGGTTCTTCTCGGTCTCGCCGACGTACTTCGAGACCACGGCGCTGAGATCGATGCGCACCAGCTCGAGGCCCAGCTCGGACGCGACCACGCTCGCCGCCATGGTCTTGCCGGTGCCAGGCTCTCCGGAGTACAGCCCGGCGACGCCGCGCGACAGCCCGAGGTGGCGCTGGTAGCCCCAGCGCTCGAGGATCTGCGAGCGCTCGCGGACCATCGCGATCATGTCGCGCAGCGTGTCGATCACGTCGTCGGGCAGGACCAGCTCGGTGAACCGCGCCTTGCGATGGACGACGGCGCCGTAGGTGCCGAGCCGCAGCGACAGCCGGCGCCCGACCGCGGCCTCGAGCGCGTCGCGGTCGATCGGCGCGCCCGCCGCGGTGGCGTAGCGCCCGGCCTCGACGACGACGTCGGTGATCGCGCCGGGGCCGATCACGTAGCGGGCCGCGAGCTCGATCGCGTCGTCGGCCATGCCGTGGGGCACCAGGGCCGCGCGCCAGGCGCGCTCGCGGTCGCCCAGATCGGTGCGCGGCAAGGCGACGCTGAGCTGGGGCCGGCGGAGCTCGAGGTGGCCGCCCCGCCCCGAGGACGCTGCGACCAGCAGGCCGGGTACATGCGCGATCGCGTCGAGGTGCTCGGGGGCGACGTCGCCGCGCTCGTCGTACAGCGCATCGGCGTCGCCGAGCAGCGGCACCGCGCCGCGCAGCCGGGCGGCCGCGAGCGCCTGGCCGAGCAGCGGGGTGCGGGTGCGGTTCTCGAGCGCGAGCAGCGCGGGGATCGGGATGACGAGCAGCGGGCGGCCGAGCGCCCGGGCCATCCGGTGGGCAGCGGCGCGACGGCCGGCGCCGCGCGGGCCGCGGACGACGACGCCGATCGCGGTCGAGCCGCCGATGCGGGGCACCAGGGCGTCGAGCGCGGCGAGCGCCGCGACCGGCAGCACCACGCCGAGCTCGGCATCGGCGGCGATCAGCTCGAGCACGGCGGCCAGCGGCGGCTGCAGCGCGTCGTCGCCGAGCAGCCACGCCAGCGCCGGGCCGGGGATCTCGAGCGTGGCGGCGAGGCCGTCGCCTTCCACGGCGATCGCGCGGCCGCGGCGCAGCGGCGCGCCCGGTGCGATCGCGCGGATCAACTCGGCGGGCGGCGCCTCGAGGATGTCGGCGCAGGTCTCGAGCGTGAGCGCCGGTCCGCGGCGGGGGGCGAGCGCGTGGCACAGCTCGCGGGTGTCGAGATCGAGCGCGTAGGCGACCGCGACGAGCAAGACGCCGCTAGCGGCGGGATCGATGCCGAGCCGCTGGGTGAGCGTCGCGAGCCGCGATCGCTCGTGGGCGCTGGCGGTCTCCGCCGCCGCGATCGCCTGGGCCAGCTCGCCAGCCGCCTTGCGATGGCCACCCTGCGGGCGCAGCGTGCCCCCGGCGATCCGCGCCAGCGCGGCCTCGTCGCGCAGGTAGATCTGCGATGCGATCCGCGGATCTGCGAACCCGGCGCCGGCGTTGAGCCGCCGCAGCAGCGCGGCCTCCGCGTGAAGCCGCACCGTGGTGATCGCGGCGGCGAGCGGATCAGCGGGCACGATTCACCCTGCCGGCGCGACGGCGTGTCCCGCCGATCGGCGCGCGCGTGGCTTGCGGCGGGATCATCGTCGGCGCCATGATCGCCGTTGCGCTCGCGCTAGCCAAACGGCCTCCGCCACCACGGCCGCGTCGCCTGCGCGGCGAGCTCGTCGGGATCGCCGAGCGAGCTGGCCGGCCTCGCCTCGGGGGCGAGCTCGGGGCCGAGCAGCGTGGTCGCCGGCGGGGCCGGCGCGGCGAGCTCGGGGCCGACGAGGCTGGTCGGCGGCTTCGGCCCCTCGGCGAGGTCGGGGCCGACGAGGCTGGTCGGCGCGCGGGCCGGCTCGGCCACCTCGGGTCCGGTCAACGTCGTCGGTGACGGCGCGGGGGCAACGACCTCGGGGCCAGGGCCTGCGAGCGTGGACGCGGGGCGCGGCGCGTCGGGATCGCTCGGGGTGGGGGTGGGCTTGGGCTTGTCGCTCGGGTCCCCGACCTGCTCGGGAGCGGCCCGGTGCTCGGTCTCGGCCTCGTCCTGTGCGTCCTCGAGCGACGACAGCTGCTCGCGGATCTCGGCGACGCGCGTCGCGAGGTCCCCGACGTGTGCGTGCAGCTCTCGCGTCGACAGGTTCGGCTGGAGCGCCGCCAGCGCGCGCTCGAGCAGGTCGCGGCGATCCTCGGCGTAGACGAACTGCCCGAGCTCACCACGGCCGGTGGTGGCGATCTGGAGCGCCTCGAGCGCGCGGATCTCGCCGGCCGGGAGCTGGAGCGAGGTGACCTCGACGGTCTGGCGATCGAGGATCAACTGGACCGCGCCGAGCAGCTGGGCGCGCTGCTCGATCGCGATGGAGACGATCGCCGCGGTGATCGCCTCGGGCAATAGCTCTGTGCCGTGGTCCGCGAGATCTTCGCGTTGCCGGGACTCGGCGTGCGCGGCCTCCAGACCATCGACGAGCTTATCCTCGAGCTGCACCGGGAACTGAGGATAACCTAACCCCCGGGGCTATTCCGGGGCTATTCCTCGACCTTTTCCCACCACTGGCACCACCAGTTGCCGCCGACCAGGATCCGCAGCTTGGGGTGCCAACAGTATGCCAGCTTCTCATCAGGATTCAGGTAGAACAAGCAGTTGTCGCAGCGCTCGTCACCGTACGGCTGGCCCTTCAACACCGCATCTTCGGCGAGGTGCTTGAGCTGCAGCGAAAGCTTTTCGTCGATCTCTTTCGGCTCTGGTTTGGGCAACAGGTCTTCGGCCATGGGCGCCGATCATATCAAACCTCGGCCGCCGCGGCGGCGGCCCGCTCCCGCTTGGTCAGCTCCGGCGCAGGCGCTGCGCGAACCAGGCCACGGTCTCGGCCATGCCGCCCTCGACCATGTGAGACGGCGCGTACCCCAGCGCGGCGGTGATCTTGTCGATCGCCGCCTGCGAGTGCGCGACATCGCCGGCGCGCGGCCCCTCGAACACCGGCTCGGCCGCCGCGACATCCGGGAACGCCTTGGCGAGGTTATCTCGGATCATCGCGAACAGCTGCTTGAGATCCGTCCGGCCATTGCAGCCGCAGTTGTACACCGTGCCCGTGACCGCCGGGTCCGGCGCGGTCGCCGCGAGGATGTTCGCCTGGACGACGTTGTCGACGTAGCAGAAGTCGCGGCTGCTGCTGCCGTCGCCGAACATCACGCACGGCTTGCCTTCGACCAGCGAACGCACCCAGCGCGGGATCACGGCGGCGTACGGCCCGTCCGGATCCTGGCGGCGGCCGAACACGTTGAAGTAGCGCAGGCCGATCAGCTGCAGGCCGTAGACGTCGTGAAACACCTGCGCGTAGATCTCGTCGATCCGCTTGGTCGCCGCGTAGGGCGACAGCGGCTTGCCGATCCGGTCCTCGTGCTTGGGTAACCCGGGGTGATCGCCGTAGACCGACGACGACGACGCATAGACCATCCGGTTGACCCGGGCTTCCTTGGCCGCCCACAGGACGTTCAGGAACGCGTCGACGTTGTGCGCGTGCGACGACAGCGGGTCCTTGATCGAGCGCGGCACCGAGCCCAGCGCGGCCTCGTGGAGGACGATGTCGACGTCCTTGCACGCCTCGTGGGCCACCGCGGGATCGCGCAGGTCGCCCTCGATGAAACGGAACTGCAACCGCTCGTCCGGATTGATCGCGAGGACGTCGTCGAGGTTGCGCTTGTGACCGGTCAGGAAGTTATCGACGCCGACCACGGTCTGACCGAGGTCGAGCAAGCGCTCGAGCAGCGCCGAGCCGATGAATCCGGCGACGCCGGTCACCAGCCAGCGCCGCGGCGAGTTGACCAGCTGTTCGCAGACGTCGTCGTAGCGGGTGCGCGTCATAGACTCCAGAGCCGGATCCCGCGCGGTGGCTTGGTGGTGTTGGGCACCGCGCTCTTGACGTCGATCACGACGCCGTTGTCGCGGACGCGCTCGAAGATCGCGCCGACGTTGGCGATGTACTCGCGATGCGCGACCGCCAGGATGATCGCATCGAGCTGGACCAGCTGATCGAGCGGGGTGATCGTCACCTTGTATTCCTCGTACGCCTCCTGGGGATCGCCCCACGGGTCGTGGACCATCGGGTCGATCCCGAACGTCTTCAGCTCGGCGATGATGTCCGGGATCTTCGAGTTGCGCAGGTCGGGGACGTTCTCCTTGAACGTCAGCCCGAGGATGCCGACCTTCGCCTTCTTCAGCGGGACATCGGACTGGGTGAGCATCTTGACGCACTTCTGCGCCAGGAACGGCCCGACGTTATTGTTGATCCGGCGGCCGGCGAGGATCACCTCGGGTAGATAACCCAGCTCCTGCGCCTTGCTGGTCAGGTAGTACGGGTCGACGCCGATGCAGTGACCGCCGACCAGGCCGGGCGTGAACTTGAGGAAGTTCCATTTGGTGCCGGCGGCCTCGAGCACGTCCGCGGTGCGGATCCCCATTCGATCGAAGATCAGCGCGAGCTCGTTCATCAGCGCGATGTTGAGGTCGCGCTGGGTGTTCTCGATGACCTTGGCGGCCTCCGCGACCCTGATCGATGCGGCCTTGTGGATCCCGGCGGTGACGACCGAGCCATAGACGCCGGCGACGCGATCGAGGGTCTCGACGTTCTGGCCCGACACGACCTTCATGATCTTGTCGAACGTGTGCTCCTTGTCGCCAGGGTTTATCCGCTCGGGCGAGTAGCCGAGGAAGTAGTCGACGCCGTTCTTGAGACCGCTCTTGTCATCGAGGATCGGACCGCAGATCTCCTCGGTGACCCCGGGATACACGGTCGATTCGTAGACCACGCAATCGCCGGCGCGCAGGTAGGGCCCGATCGTCTTGCTCGCCGAGATCATCGGTCCGAGATCCGGACGGTTGTTGCTGTCGATCGGCGTCGGGACCGCGACGATGTAGAACGTGCAATCGGCGAGCTTCGCCGGGTCGGCGGTCAGCTCGAGCTGCTTGGCCGAGGCGAGCTGGTCGTCGGTGACCTCCAGCGTATCGTCGTGACCCTGCTTGAGCTGGTCGACGCGGCGCTGCCGGATGTCGAAGCCGATCGTCGGCAACTTCTTGCCGAACGCGATGGCGACCGGCAACCCGACGTAGCCGAGGCCGATGACCGCAATCTTCTCTTGCTCCAAAAGGCGCATCACCAAGAGATGACCACGATCGACGACAGCAGTTCAAGTGATCGAGCGCGCGGCTACCGTGAGCTACCGTGAGCTATTGGTTGGATCGCGCGTGATCGCGGGCTCACCGGCGATCGGGTGGACTCCCAGCCGCGCACGCGCGCACGGTGTGCTCGTCGGGCTCATGCGTTCTTGCGGGCTCGCAAGGACACCGTACGTCCCAGGGATCTTCGTCGCATCGATCGCCCGGCGATCCACTGGCATCCGGACAGCTGGCTTGGCTAGCCGATCAGCAGCACGCCGAGAAACCGCCCGTGTGGCATGAGCTGGGCGAGCTCGACCAGCTCGTGCTCTCGCGTGTGGTGGGCGCGGCCGACCAGCGCGACGGCGTCCATGCAGGCCGCCGCCGACGCGTGCTCGCCGAGCAGCTCGAAGCCCGTCAGATCGACGAGCACGTGGGCAAACAGATCGGAGCCGTCGAGCAGGACCCGCGCGAGCTGCGGCACCACCTCGCCCGCGCGCTCGACATGCGGCGCCGAGAGCAGCGCGAGCGAGCCCTGCAGCCAGCGCGTCGAGAACACCGAATCATCCGAATCGGGCTGCTTGCCTTCGTTGAGGGCACCGAGTCCGGGATAGCGCACATTGGCATCGACCACGGCGATCGTCGCGCCGGTCAGCTCGGTCAGCGCGATCCCTAGCTGGATCAGGATCGGCGGCACCGCGACGTGATCCTCGGACGGCACGAAGCCGACCACGCGGATCCGATCGCCGTGGATCCGGCGGGCGACCCGGGCACACGCGGCCTTGAGCTCGCCGTTGGTGGTTTCGATCCCGAGCGAGCTCAGGACGGCTTCGTCGGACTCGGCGGGCCCGGGCACGGCGGCGAGATCGAGGCGTGGCCGCCGGCTACCGACGATGAGGCCGATGCCCCACACCAGCGCGACGCCAAAGGTCAGCTCGATCCGGAGCGTCTGGTCGGCGGGTATCCAGGTCGGTAGCCACGTCCAGATCGCCGCTACCAGCGCCGCTGGCAGCACGACCTTGAGCACGAAGCCTACGAACCACACGCAGGTCAGCTTAGCCCGGAAAATTCACCAGGAGCCAGGCGAGACCAAGCAGCGCGAGGCAAATCGCGGTGCGCGCCCGGAAGCGCAGCGAGGAGCGTACTAGACGTACGCGACGAGCGAGAACCGGCCGTACGTCGTGAGTTGCCCGCGATGCGTAGGTCGCAGCCGGCGACCTGGTGAATTTTCCGGGCTGACCCGGAACCACGGGTGGCAACCTTTGGTCGCGCCCGCCGGGGTGGCGATTTTCCCGGCCCGGCTTGCTCAACGTGTCGTGCGCGCGGTACGGACGTGTCGTGGGGTCGATCGTGCACGTGCTGTCGTCGTATGGCGTAGGTGGCCAGGAGCGTGTGGCGCTCGACCTGGCGATCGGTCAGATCGCCCGTGGGCATGAGGTCAGCGTCATCTCGCTCGCGCCGCCACCGGATGGCGCGATGGCGATCGAGTTCGCCGCAGCGGGGATCGCGGTCGGCCGGGTCGACAAGCGCGGCGGGCTGGATCCGACGCTGATCCCGCGCCTGGTCCGGGCGCTGCGCGAGCGCCGGGCCGATGTCGTACACACCCACAACCCACTCCCGCTGATCTATGGCGCACCCGCGGCGCGGTTGGCGGGCGCGGCGGCGATCCATACCAAGCACGGCATGAATCCCGGCGGGAGTGGGCAGCGCCTGCTGCGGCGGACCGCGGCGCGGTTCGCCCATGCCTTCGTGGCGGTCAGCGACACCACGGCGGCGCAGGCCCGCGCGCAGGGTGACTGCAGCCCGCACAAGCTGCGCACGATCCCCAATGGCATCCGGCTCGATCGGTACGCGCCCGACGCCGTGGCGCGTGCAGCCGCCCGGGCCGAGCTCGGGCTCGGCGACGCATGGGTGATCGGCACGGTCGGCCGGCTCGACGTGGCGAAGAACCAGAAGATGCTGGTGCGCGCGATGGCGCCGATGCTGTCGTCGCGGGTGCGCCTCGTGATCATCGGCGAGGGCGACGCGCGGCCCGAGGTCGAGGCGGCGATCGCCGCGCTCCCCGAGCCGCAATGGGTGGTGATGACCGGGCGGCGCATGGACGTGCCGAACCTCGTGCACGCGTTCGACGTGTTCGCGCTGCCGTCGCAGACCGAGGGCCTGCCGCTGGTCGTGCCCGAGGCCATGGCGGCCGGTCTGCCGATCGTGGCCACCAACGTCGGCGGGTTGCCTGGCGTGGTCGACGATCAGGTCACCGGGCTGGTCGTGCCGGTCGACGAGGCCGCGCTGCGGGCCGCGCTGGCCGCGCTCACCGCGGATCGCGCTCGTGCGCGGGCGATGGGGGTCGCCGGGCGCGGCGTGGCGCTCGCGCGCTTCAACTACGATCGCATGGTCGACGCCTACCTGGCGCTGTACGCGCGCTATGGCAAGCAGCTTGATTGACAGGGGGCGTTTCCCCTCCGAGATTCGCCGCACGTCAGGTGCGTTGACCTAGCCCGGAAAATTCACCAGGTCGCCGGCTGCGACCTACGCATCGCGGGCAACTCACGACGTACGGCCGGTTCTCGCTCGTCGCGTACGTCTAGTACGCTCCTCGCTGCGCTTCCGGGCGTGCGCCGCGATTTGCCTCGCGCTGCTTGGTCTCGCCTGGCTCCTGGTGAATTTTCCGGGCTAGACGCCGTAGACGTCGACCTCGACCCAAAACGTTGTCGTTGACCGCAGCGAAGCGGAACGTAAACGTAGACACACATCGTTGCCCTTGCACGTCGACCATTGTGGCGTGTGGCGACGCGAGGGCTCACGTCGAGGTCAATGATGTGTGTCAACGTTTACGGCCACGTCAACCTCAACGATTCACGTCAATGTCGAGGCACGATCAGGTCGACGTCAACGATCACGAGGGCGAGGATCGCAGCGCGTTTCTGGTCAGCCGCGCAAGTAGCAGCTGGCGAACCCGAGGTCGAGGTCGGGCGCCGGGGCGCGGAGCTCGACGGTGCGCCGGGTCGCGCGATCGGTCTCGACGACAAACTCCCTCAGCATCCGGAGATCGCGGGCCGCGGCGGCGACGATCCGGTAGCCGGTCCGGCGGACCAGACCGAGCGCGCCGCCGGCGAGGCCGGCGTGCGGGACGACCACGTCGAAGCAAGCGTCGGCCTTGGCCCACATCACCTCGTCGATCCCGGGGACCTCGATCTGCAGCGGCACCTCGTGGCGGGTCGGCCCACCGGTGTACGGGCGCTCGAGCCGGAGCCCGACCGGCGACAGGTCGACCGCGATCCCGCCGATCTCCTTGCCGTTGATCAGCTCCCAGCACATCGCATCGATGCCGATCCGTGGACTCTCGCGGCGGAGCTCTCGCATGGAAAAATTGTCCCAGGCCGCCGGCGGTCGGGGCCAGTTTTCAGCGTACCGGGAGGCCGCAGCGCGATCGGCGCGGTCAACTCGCTCAGCGCCGCTCAGCCCCCGGCAACGCCGCTCAGCCCCGGCAGCGCCGCTCAGCCCCGGGCAACGCCGCTCAGCCCCGGGCAACGCCGCTCAGCCCCGGCAGCGCCGCTCAGCCCCGGCAACGCCGCTCCAGCCCCGGCAACGCCGCTCAGCCCCGGCAACGCCGCTCAGCCCCGGCAACGCCGCTCAGCCCCGGCAACGCCGCTCCAGCCCCGGGCAACGCCGCTCAGCCCCGGCAACGCCGCTCAGTCCCGGCAACGCCGCTCAGTCCCGGCAACGCCGCTCCAGCCCCGGGCAACGCCACTCAGCGCCGCTCAGCCCCGGGTAACGCCGCTCAGCGATTGTGCGCCGAGAGATACGCCAGCCGCGGCACCGCGACCTGGGTCAGGAACATGGCGTCCGAGATCGTGCGATCGGTCGCGAGCCGCCGGACATCGAACGGATCGATCGGCGCGAGCCCGCGCAGCGCCGGGGGCCACCAGCGGTTGACGCCGCTGTGGTTCGACATGCCGATCTGGTAGCCGGCGGCCGCGAGCGCGGCGCGGATGTGCCGCTCGCCGTTGATCCGGCGTCCGACCGGATAGGCGAGCGCGCGCACCGGCCGGCCGAGCTGGGCCTCGAGGTCCCGGCGCGACCCCACGAGATCGTCCTCGAGCATCCGCGGATCGAGGGTCTGCAGCACGCGGTGGTGCCGGCCGTGCGATTCGACGTCCATGCCAGCCCGCGCCAGCGCGCGGATCTGGTCCCACGTCATGATCAGGCCGTCGGCGTACTTGGTCTCGATCTGCCGGTTCCACTCGACGTCGAGCGCGGCGCCGAGCCCGTCGAGGAAGCGCTCGACGTCGAGATCGTAGGTGTCCTTGACCAGGTCGGTCAGCTGTTCGTGAGCCTTGGGGTTCGCCGGATCGAGGATGAACCGGTGAGGATAGTGGATCTCGACGGTCAGCTTCTTGGTCTGGCCGAGCAGCAGCGAGATCCGCTCCCACCAGTACAGCCGGCGCTCGGTGACGAACGAGGTCGCGATGAAGAACGTCGCGCGCATGCCAACGGCGCGCAGGATCGGCAGCGCCACGTCGTGGCACGACTTGTAGCCGTCGTCGAACGTCACCATCACGGGGTTCCGGGGCAGCCGCGCGCCGCGGACCGCCGCGATCAGATCATCGATGCCGATCGGCGTGCCGTAGCGCGCCAGGATCTCCATCTGGCGGCGGAACTGTGCGGGCTCGGCGTCGGCGACGTTGGGGTCGTAGGGGTACGACGGGTGATGATCAGCGACGTGATGATACGTGATGATGCTGAGCAGCGGGACCGGTGTGTGCCGGCGCAGCTCCATCATCGCCCGAAGGGCGCCCGCCTTGTGGAGCCATCCGGCGACTCGCTCTCGCATCACGCTACAGCATAGCCTTTCGGCGCGGAGCTTGGCGCAAATGCTATCGTCTTTGCACTTGTTCGCGATCCCCGGCATAGCCGCGCTCATCGTCTTCATCGTGGCCCGACCGCAGGAGTTCATCCCGCTCCTGCAGCGCGTGCCGTTCCTCCATCTGTTCACGGTGCTCGCCGTGCTCGGCTGGGTGATCGACGTGCGCTTGCGCCGCCTGCAGCCGATCGCTACGCCGACGCTGCCCTGGGTGATCGCGCTGCTGGTGTGGATCATCATCGGAACCGCCGTCGTGCTGCCCGACCAGCTGATCGCGCGCACGATCGAGATGGCGATCCTGTTCGCGCTGTACGGGACGATCGCGCACGGCGTTCAGCGCTTCCGGTCGTTTCAGATCGTCGCGGGAGTGCTCGCGACGACGTGCATGTTCGTGACGCTGGTGTGCTTTCACCAGGGCCTGTCACCCCAGCAATGCATCGGCGGCGGCGAGAGCGAGAGCGAGGGCGATGTCGCCGGGGTTCCCGACGGCCGCCCGTGCGAGGTGAACGAGCAGTGCCGGGGGCCGGACGCCGAGCCCGGGCTCGAGTACCGGTGCGAGAAAGTCGGTCTGTTCGGCACGTACTCGATCGAGGCGCGCGTGCGGTATCGCGGCGAGCTGCACGATCCGAACGAGGTCGCGCTGACGATCAGCGCCGGCGCGCTGTCGCTGCTGATCGGGTTTGCGCTGCGCAAGCGCAAGCCGATGAGCGTCCTGCTGTACGGCCTCGGCGCGGGGATCGCGATGTACACGGTGTACATGACGCAGTCGCGCGGCGGGCTCGTCGCGGCGCTGATGGTCCCGGGTATCTACCTGCTGCGGCGCTACGGGCTGCGCGGCCTGATCCTCGCTGGCGTGCTCGGAGCGCCGCTGCTGCTGCTGGGGGGCCGGAGCGGCGAGTCGGCCAACGAGTCGACGCAAGGGCGCTACGAGGCGTGGGGCGTGGGGCTCGACATGTTCCACCACAGCCCGATCTTCGGCGTCGGGGCCCGCCAGTTCGTCGAGCATCACTTTCTGACCGCGCACAACGCGTACGTGCTGACGCTGGCCGAGCTCGGGTTCCCCGGCATGGTGCTGTTCGTCGCGGTCAACTACCTCACCGTGAAGTCGCTGCTCGTCGGGCTACGCGAGATCCGCGATATCCCGGGAAGCCAGGTCGCGACGGTGTGGGGGATGTCGTTGCTCGCGTCGATGGCCGGCATCCTGTTCCAGATCAACACGCTGTCGTTTGCCTACCACTCGGTGCTGTGGATCTTCTTCGGGCTGGTCGGCGCGTGGTGTTCGGCGGTCCGCTATCACTGCCCGGAGTTTCGCGTGCGGCTGACCGTGCGCGACCTGATCATCATCGTGGGCGGATGCGCGGCCTTCGCGCTGTTCGTGCTGCCGCTGTTCCTTCGGGCCAAGGGCGCCCTGTGACGATCTGATCCGCGGCGGCTGCCGGCGGCGTCCGCGCCGCCAGCGCTATTTTTTCTTGGCGGCGGGCTTGGCGGGCGGCTTCTTGGCCGCCGCGGGCTTGGCGGGCTTTTCGGCAGCCGGCTTCTTCGCGGCGGCGGGCTTGGCGGGCTTGGGCGCCACCGGCTTGGCGGCCGGGGTGGGCTTGGCCGGCGGCTCCTTGGTGACAGGTGCCCTGGTGGCGGGCGCCCGCGCGATCGGCTGCCTGGCCGCTGGTGCTGGCGGCGCGACGGGGACGGCCGGTGCCGCTGGTGCCGAAGCAGGCGCCGAGGATGGCGCCCGGGTGATCGGCGCCCGGGCGGCGGGCGGAGGCGTGCTCGGCTTGGCCGGGACGATGATGGGCCTGCTCGGCTGCGGCAGCGGTTTGGCAGGACGCACTGGGGCTGGGCCGCGACGCGGGCGTTCCTCGCGCTCCTCCTCTTCCTCGTCGTCGTCGTCGGCTTCTTCTTCCTCCTCGTCTTCGTCGTCCTTCTTGTCGTCGTCCTCGTCGTCGTCCTCGGCCAGGATCGGCTTTACGCGGACCTCGTCCTCTTCGTCGTCGACTTCTTCTTCGTCGTCGTCATCCTCGTCGTCTTCGTCGTCTTCCTCCTCGTCGTCGTCCTCCTCGTCTTCGTCGTCGTCTTCATCCTCGTCTTCGTCCTCCTCCTTCTCCGCCTCTTCCTTGCCCCACGGCGGCTCGCTGCCGTCGCGCCATCCGCCGGCTTCCTCTTCTTCCTTCTCCTCCTCCTCCTCCTTCCACTCCTCTTCCTCTTCTTCTTCGTTGCTCCAGTCGGTTACGCCCGCGGCACCACCGGCCTCGGGCTCATCGGCGACATCCTCGTCCTCGTCATCATCATCTTCTTCGACGTCGGCTTCGTCCTTGGTGTCTTCGTCACCGTCTTCGTCGTCGGCTTTGTCATCATCCTCCTCGTCTTCATCGTCGGAGGGTGCCTCGTCCTCCTCGTCGTCGTCATCGGTGACGCGCTTGGGAGAGGCCGCGGTCCAGGGGGTCCGGGTAGGGAGGTCCGTTTGATCGACGCTTGCACTGCGCATACGATTTTCCTAAGCCGCATTCTAAGCATGCGGAATACTGGGCGTGTCAACTCAGTGAGCGGGCTTTACGGATCGGGCTGGTTCTGGCCTTGCATACGCAGATCTGGCCATGCGCAGCGTAGCTTTCGTCCTCGGAACGCTCGTCCTAGCATCGCGAGCTTGGGCCGACCACAGTAGCGTGCACGCCACAGCGAGCGGTGAAGTCGCGACGACCGATAATCTGTTCGCGGCCGGGAGCGGCGGCGATCGTCAGGCGGACATGTTTTTCACGGTTCGACCGGGGTTGCTCTACGCCTACGACGCACCCCAAATGATCCATGACTTCACGGCGGAGGCGGAGATCCTCGAGTACTTGGTCCACCGCGAACGGCCGTTGATCACAGGGCACGGTGGCTGGAAGTCGCTGTTCTTCACCGGGCCTCGCTCACAGCTCACGATGACGATCAACGCCGGGACCGGTCTGCTCACCGCGCTGGCGAGCCGCACCACATCGGATCAGACGACCACGACCATTACCCCGGCCGGTCAGGTCGATGTGCAGGAGGCCGATAGCTCGGAGTCGGTGTCGTGGATCTCGGGCAAGCATACCCGCGTCTCGCAAGGTGTCATCGGTCGCTACGGGTTCACCGATGATCGCAACGGCACGACGACCGACACCCGCGAGGTCGGCACCAACCTGGGGTTCGAGCGGACCTTCGACAAGGACACCGTTGCACTCGACGCGCAAGTGTCCTACCTGCAGCTCGAGCGGATCGCGCCGGCCACGGCGATCATGCGGAGCCGGCTGGATCAGCAGATCAACCCGCGCGGTACCGTGGCGTGGCGCCACGATCTCACCAAGCAGTGGTCGACCAACGTCGACGGCGGCGTCGTGTTCGTCAACCCGGTGGGCACCGACAAGTACAGCCCGAGCTCGCCGCGCCGCAGCGGGAGGTTCGGGATCTACGGCGGGCAGCTCGCGTACAGCGAGCTCTGGGGGCGCGCCGTGCTGTCCGCGCGCCGCAACGTGTCGCCGAACCTGTACCTCGCGCAGAACACCGTGGACGACGCGGCGAACCTCCAGGTCGCGATGCCGCTGCCGTGGCTCGACGAGACCCGGCGTAACCCCAAGCTGGTGGCGCTGGGCTCGGCCGGCCTCGAGCGCACGCAGATCATCGACGCGACGACCGGGGCGCCGGCGGGTAACTTCAAGCTCGCCCGCCTCGATCTGACGCTCGGCTGGACGCCGCGACCCGGCCAGACCTACGGCGTGCGTTACGAAGCCACCTACCAGACCGGCGACAGCGTCGCGGTGATGGCGATCCCGGCGTTCTACCGCAACACGATCTACGTGACGTTCTCGCTGCGCTACCCCGACCGGGTGATCGGCGAGCTGCCGAAGCGGCGTCCGAGCATGCGCTCGGATCGCAACGATCTCACGCCCGGCGGCGGTAACGACGCGCTGTCGCCCGAGGTGTTCGGCGAGCCGCAGGACGACTCCGGACGCGAGTAGTCATCAGGTCACCATCACCACGTCGGCAGGTGCGACGCCGCCGAACCCGGTGTTCCACGCCAGCGCGTAGCCGGTGACGTTGCCGAGGATCGCGAGCGCGCCGGTTGCGAACCGCGCCGGCTCGACGATCCATTCGCCCACCACGTCGTCCTCGTAGCAGGTCGGGCCGACGAACAAGGTCGGGCGGCCCGCGCCGGTGCGCGGCGGCGGTGACACCAGCTGGGGCTGGCTCCAGCGCAGATGGCAGATCCGGGACAGCGCGAGCACGCACAGGGTGCGGTCATCGAGCGGGCGCGCCGTGGTGACGCGGCCACATGCGAAGCCGGCGCCGCTGGCGACCAGCCGTCCGGGCTCGATGAGGATCTCGAGCGCCGACGGCAGCGCGGCGCGGATCGCGAGCAGCGTCCCCGGCAGGTCGGCGACCGCGTGCCACGCTCCCCCGAGGTCGAGGAACCGCGGCTCGATCTCGGCGGCCGCCGCCACGGCGAGCGCCGCCTGCGCCGTCGCGACGAACCGTTCCGCGGAGGTCGCCGCCACCGGGCCGTGATGGACGTGCAGGCCGACGGGCCGGGGGTGCGCTGCCCGCGCCAGCGCGGCGATGCCGGTGCGCATCCCCGCCGGATCGACGTCGAGGCCGAACCGCGATCGGCGATGTCCGCTGCCGTCGAGCACGGCGCCCACGGCCGGATCTCGCGCCGTGAGCGACGCCGACAGCCGGATCGCGATCTCGGCATGGCGTGGCGCCGCCTCGACCTGCGCCAGCGTCTCACAGCTGATCACGAGCCGGCCGCGCCAGCTCGCGGCGGCCGCGATCGCCCGGCCGCTCGGGTCGGCGACCGACAGGATCTGATCTGCGCGCGCGTGGTTCGCCGCGTCGGCGATCTCGGCCGGCGACGCGACGTCGAAGCCAGCGAGCCGCGCCGCCGCGAGCGCGTGCACCGCCGGGTGCGGAAACGACTTCGCGGCGAACAGCGCGGTGACCCCGGCGCGTCGGGCGGCGTCCGCGATCTCGGTCAGGCGACGGTCGATCTGCGCGAGATCAAACACCAGGCTCGGCCGCTCGCTGCGTTCGATCGCGGCGGCGACGGCCGCACAGAGCTCGGTCACCCAGCGAGACTATACTCATACGCGACCGTGGGCCTCGGCGTCAGCTCGACGATCTCGGGCGGGTGCGGGCGCATCGCGCCACACACCCTTCGTGCCCCGCGATGCACGGCTGTTCACAGCGCCGGGCGACAACCCACCTGGCGTGTGGCGATCTGATACTGTGACCGTGATGGGTGGCATCGTGAAGCATCCGGGTGGTTGGCTGGTGGCCATAGCGATCGTCAGCGCGGGGCGCCCTGCGGCGGCGCAGCGGACCCTGGTCCAGGCCGATGCCGCGGTCAACGTCGGCTACACGCAGACCACGCGCGGCACGTTCCAGGCCGATCCGACCGCCCAGGCGGCGGATATCAAGGACAGCTCGCTCGGCGGGTTCTTCACCGAGATTCGCCCGGGAGTCGCGCTGCAGACCGGATCGCCGCGACTGACCTGGCGCGCCGGTTATGCGTTCTCCGGGAACCTCAGCCTCAGCGGCGAGCAGCTCGGCTCGTACACCAACCAGGGCAACGCGTCGTTCGCGGCGGAGGCCACCAAGTTCACCACGCTGAGCTTGGCGGCGTCGATCTCCCAGGGTGGCACGTCGTTCCTGCTCGCGCAGCGGCCCGCCGATACCGGGCAGCCCGAGCTCCGCGCGCCGGACAACCCGAACCTGGTCGCGGCGTCACTGGTCGAGTCGGTCGCGTGGGAAGCGGCCAAGCACCTGACGGTTCAGCACAGCCTGATCGGCAACGCGAGCGCGCCGCAGAATGACCTCGGCCAGCGCAACTCCGCGCTGACCGCGACGCTGTCGCTCGATCGGGTGTGGGTCCGCAACATCCTCGGCATCGAGGCGCGCGCCGGGGTGTCGTGGCTGCGGCCGCTGCGCGCGGATCTGGACCCGTACATGAGCCTCACCAACTCGCTGGTCGGGCGCTGGAGCCACGACTTCTCGCCGGGCTGGAACGGCCAGATCACCGCCGGGGCCGAGCAGGTGTTCACCGACACCGGCAGCGAGCCGCTGGCGATCCTGCCGACCGGCAGCGCCAGCCTCCGGTTCACGGCCTACAACGCCGCCGCCGCGATCGACTTCACCCACGGTTCGGCGACCAACCTCCAGGTCGGCTCGGTGTCGATCACCGATCGCGTCACCGCGCGCGGGGTCATCACGCTCGATCCACGCGAGGTCCGCGCGCTGAGCTTCTCCGCCGGCATCCTCCACAACGAGCCGCTCGGCGAGGTCGCCGCCGTGGTCGCGGCGGGTACCGGCAACGCCGTGCAGGGCGACGCCGGGTTCACCACCGCGATCAGCCGCTACATCCTCGCCTCGGCGCGCTACAGCGTGGCGTACCAGTTCGATCAGGGCGGCAACCTCGCGCCGACGCTGGCCCACATCTTCCTGATCGGCCTGACCGCCAGTTACAAGAACGCCGAGCAGCCCCCGCGGCCGCTGCCGTCGCGCGGGCGCCGGGTCGATCGCAGCGACGCCGAGGGCTTCCCGGTGATCGACGATACGCCGGCGCCATGAACATCTGCGTCGCGCACATCCTGTCGTCGTTCGGGATCGGCGGTCAGGAGCGGGTCGCGTTCGACCTCGCCGCATCGCAGCTGCGCGCCGGTTGCCGGGTGACCGCGCTGTCGCTGGCGCCGCCGCCGGACGGGCCGCTCGCCGCGGAGTTTCGCGCCGCGGGGATCGAGGTCGATCGCGTGGCACGGCCTGCGCCCGGCGTCGATCTGATGTTGATCCTGCGGCTCGCGCGGTGGCTGCGCCGCCACCGCGTCGAGCTGGTCCACACGCACAACCGGATGGCGCTGATCTACGGCGCGCCGGCCGCGCGGCTCGCGCGCGCCGCGGTGGTCCACACCAAGCATGGCAATAATCCCAAGGGCGGGACGCGCCTGATCGCGGGCAACCTCGCTGCGCGCTGTGTCGCCGCGTTCGTGGCGGTGTCCCCCGAGACCGCCGCGTTCGCGCGCAAGCGCAGCGAGGTCGACGAGCGCCGGCTGCTCGTGATCCCGAACGGCATCGATCTCGGCCGGTTCCATCCCGCGCCCGCCGCGCGCGAGCGCGTGCGGCGCGAGCTCGGGATCGACGCGCAGGCGTGGGTGATCGGGACGGTCGGCCGGATCGCGGCGGAGAAGAACCAGGCGCTGCTACTGCGCGCGATGGCGCCGCTGCTGGGGCCGCACACCCGACTCGTGGTCGCGGGTGACGGCCCGCTCCTGCGATCGGTCACCGAGCTGGCGAGCGCGCTCGAGATCGCGGGCTTCGTTCATCTGCTCGGTGCGCGGCGCGATGTGCCCGACGTCCTCAATGCGCTCGACACGTTCGTATTGTCGTCGGATACCGAGGGACTGCCGCTGGTCGTGCTCGAGGCGATGGCGACCGGTGTGCCGGTGCTGTCGACTCGCGTCGGCGGCGTGCCGACCGTGCTCGAGGACGGTCGGACTGGCTATCTGGTGCCGGTGGGGGACGCGGCCGCGCTGCGCGATCGAGTCGCGCGGTTGCGCGACGATCCCGCCGGCAGTCGGGCGTGTGGTGAGCGCGGACGAGAGGCGGCCATCACGCGGTTCTCCGCAGAGCGCATGCAGCGCGACTACCTCGACCTGTACGCGCGCGTGCTCGCCTCCGAACCGTGGTACCGTGGAAAGAACTGGGATGTGCGGGATCGTTGGCCTGTATAATTTTGGGGGCAGGGCGGATTCATCCTCGCGTGATCGCGCGCTGACGCTCGCGATGCGCGACACGATCGCGCACCGCGGCCCCGACGACGGTGGGCTATGGCAGAGCGACGACGGCCGCGTCGTGTTCGGCCACCGCCGACTGGCGATCGTCGATCTCAGCCCGGCCGGGCACCAGCCGATGTCCAACGAGGACGGCGCGGTCTGGATTACGTTTAACGGCGAGATTTACAATCACGCCGAACTCCGCAAGGCGCTGCGGCTCGACGACCGCCACAAGTTCCGCTCGCGCGCCGACACCGAGGTGATCATCCACCTGTACGAGGAGCGCCAGCGCGGCGTCGTCGAGCAGCTCGACGGCATGTTCGCATTCGGCCTGTGGGACGAGTCGCGCCGCCGGCTGGTGCTGGCGCGCGATCGCATGGGCAAGAAGCCGCTGTACTACGTGGTCGTCGCCGGGCGCCTGCTGTTCGCGTCCGAGATCAAGGCGCTGCTGGCGCACCCCGATGTCGCGCGCCGGCTCGATCTGGTGGCGCTCAACGAGTACCTGACGTTCTCGAACGTGCCCGAGCCGCGGACGATGTTCGAGGGCATCCGCAAGCTGCCCGCCGGCCACACGCTGGTCTGCGATCAGCACGGCGTGCTCGCGATCGGGCGCTACTGGTCGCCGCTCGACGGCCCCGCGTGGGCGGCGCCGGCCAGCCGCGGCGAGGCGGTGGAGCACGTCGGCGAGCTGGTCAAGCGCGCCGTGAAGAAGCGCCTCATGGCCGACGTCCCGGTCGGCGCGTTCCTCAGCGGTGGCGTGGATTCATCGACCAACGTCGCGCTGATGAGCCGCCTGGTCTCGACGCCGCTGCAGACGTTCACCGTGGAGTTCACCGGGTTCGGCGCGGCGGAGAACTTTCACGATGTGCCGTATGCCCGGCAGGTCGCGCAGCAGTTCGGCTGCAACCACACCGAGGTCCAGGTCACCGCACAAGAGGCGCTCGCGTACGTCCCCGAGATGGTGCAGCACCAGGACGAGCCGCTCGGCGATCCGGCGTGCCTGCCGATGCACTTCGTGTCGCGCGCGGCGCACCAGGCCGGGATCAAGGTCGTGCTCGTCGGCGAAGGCAGCGACGAGGTGTTCTGCGGCTATCCGGACTTTCCCAGGCTCTACGAGACGTTCAACGGGCGGTGGGCGACGCTCAAGCGGATGCCGCAGCTGCTGCGCCGCGCGGTCAAGCGCGGCGCCGAGCTCGCGGGGGCGTCGAGCGGTCGGGTCGACGTGCTGCGCCGCGCGGCCGAGAACGAGCCGCTGTACATGGGGCTCGACATCGTGTTCTTCGACTGGGAGAAGGCGGCGCTCTTCACGCCCCAGGGGCGCCGCGCGATGCCGGGCAAGGCCGCCGACACGGTCAACGACTACTACCGCGAGATCGGCGAGCGACGGCCCGACGCCGATTTCAGCCAGCAGATGTCGTATATCGAGCTGCGCAACCGGCTGCCCGAGCTGTTGCTGATGCGGGTCGACAAGTTCTCGATGCAGCACTCGCTCGAGGCCCGCGCGCCGTTCCTCGACCACGAGCTGGCGACGTATGCGCTGTCGTTGCCCGCCGCGATGAAGATGGACGGCACGCGGACCAAGTCGGTGCTCAAGGACGCAGCGCACGGCTGGCTGCCGCATGATGTCGTGGAGCGCACCAAGCAGGGCTTCCGGGTCCCGCTGCCGGCGTGGCTGCGCGGCGAGCTGGCGACGTGGGCAGAGGATCTGCTGCGGCGATCGCCGCTGCGCGAGCTCGGGATCTTCGACTTCGACCACATCCTCGAGCTCTGGCGACGCCATCGCGACGGTGTCGCGGACCATTCGTTCGATCTGTGGTGCCTGATCAACCTGTCCGGCTGGTACGAGCATTGGTTCGCCGCATGAACAATGAAGCACGCCCGGTGCTGTACATCATGGATACCCTCGGCCTGTCGGGTCGGACCAAGGGGATCATCGATCTCGCGCTCCACCTCGATCCGCAGCGCTACAAGCCGGTGTTCTGTTCGCTCGGCGAGGAATCCAGCGAGCTGGCGGACCATCTGCGCGATCGCGCGGTGCCGATCGAGGTGCTGCCGCTGCCGCCCGGGCTCCGGCTCGAGGGGGTGTGGCGGCTCGCGGGCCTGCTCCGCCGCCACAAGATCCAGGTCGTCCACCCGGTCAATCCGCGGCCGCTGATCTACGCTGGCCTGGCCGCGCGGCTGTGTGGGATCCGGTCCGCCGTTGGCTCGCTGAGCGCGTTCGCCTGCCAGGTGCCGGATCGCGAGTACCGGTTTCTTCCGCACGAGCTGGTCAACCGCGGGCGCCGCCAGGCGCTGCGCAACCAGATCGCGGTTCGCCTGATGCGCCACGTGGTGGCGGTCTCCGAGGAGCTGGGCGAGCGGTTCTGCCGGTTCACCGCGCAGGCCGCGGGGCCGGCGGCGGGCCTGGTGTACCGCGGGTTGCGCCGCCGGATGCACGCGATCAGCTACGGCATCGATCTCGCGCCGTATCGCGCCGTCACTCCCGCGCAGATCGCGGCGCTGCGCGTGCAGCTCGGCGCCACGCGCGAGACCGTGCTGGTCGGCAGCGTCGGCCGGCTCGTCGAGCAGAAGGATTATCCGACCCAGCTGCGCGCGTTCGCGATCGCCGCGCGCATCGAGCCGCGGCTGCGGATGGTGCTCGCCGGTGAGGGCCCCCTGCGGTCGTCGATCGAGGCGCTGGCCGCCGAGCTCGGGATCACCGATCGGATCGTCTTGCTCGGCCACTGGACCCGCGTGCCGGCGCTGCTGCGCGCGCTCGACGTGTTCGTCCTGGCGTCGAAGTTCGAGCCGTACGGCGTGGCGCTGCTCGAGGCCAAGTGCGCCGGGAGTGCGATCGTCGCGACCGCGGTCAACGAGATTCCCAAGCTGCTACACGATGGCGTCACGGGCCTGGTGGTCCCGGCCGAGGCTCCAGCACCGATGGCCGACGCCTTTCTCCGCATGGCGCAAGATGCGGCGCTCCGCCGCGCGCTGTCCAACCACGCGTTCGCGGAGGCCGAGAACAAGCACAGTATCACTGCCGTGGCTGGCGCTTACCAGGCGTTGTACGATAACCCTTCTTGAATCCATGTCTGCCATCTGCGGAATGATCGGAACCTATGCTCGGCGCCCTGGCGCCGAAGCCGAGCTCGCGGCCATGCTGGACGCGCTGGCGTTTCGCGCCCCGGATGGCGCGGCGACCTGGCACGCTCCCGACGGCGCTGCTCGCCTCGGGTTCCGCTGGTTGCGGACGCAGCCCGACGAGCACAGCCCCGGGGTCGCGGTGTCGGCGGACGGCAACTTCGCGATGGCGTGCGACGGCCACGTGTTCGCCGAGGATGGCACGCAGAGCGCGGTGGCGCTGCTCGAGCGGTTCGCCGGCAAGGGGCCGGAGGGCTGGCGCGATCTCGACACCCAGTTTGCACTCGCGATCTGGGACCGCCGCAAAGCCCGCCTGACCCTGGCGCGCGATCCGCTCGGCGTGCGGTTTTTGTATTACTGGACCTCTGGGGAGGGCGTGATCTTCGCGTCGGAGATCAAGGCGCTGCTCCGCCATCCGGCGGTGACCCGCGGCTACGACGACATCGCGGTCGTCCAGTATCTGGTGTTTCTCACCGCCCCGGGGCCGCGCACGCTGTTCGCGGGGATCCGCCGGGTGTCGGCGGGCGCCGCAGTCGAGCTCGGCGGCAACGGCGAGGCCCACGAGCGCCGGTGGTGGGACCTGCTCGATGCGCCGGTCGACGAGCGAGCCGACGCCCAGTACTACGTCGATCGCACCCGCGAGCTGCACCAGGCGGCGGTGCGGCGGCGCAGCGTGTCCGGTCCGATCGGCGCGCTGTGCTCGGGCGGCAACGACTCGAGCTCCAACGTGGTGCTGCTGTCGCGCCAGGGCGCCAGCCCGCTCCACACGTTCACCGTCGGCCTCGCCGACTTCGAGGGCGACTCGAAGTACAACGATCTGTACTACGCGCGTCAGGTCGCCGAGTACGCCAAGACCCAGCACCATGAGTCGCTGCTGTCGACCGACGAGTTCCTGGCGCTGATCCCCGAGACCATCGAGGCCCAGGACGATCTGGTCTCCGAGCCGTCGAGCGTGTTCCTGTTCCACGCGCTGCGGATGGCCAAGGATCAGGGTGTCAAGGTCGTGATCACCGGCGAGGCCAACGACGAGCTGTGCTGCGGCCACGGCGGCATGGTCGAGATCCGCGACGGCTACAACGCGCGATGGAAGCCGCTGATGCGGTTGCCGCGCGCGGCGCGCCGGGCGGCCGCCGCGCTGGCACCGCGGATCATGCCGGGCCGCTCCGACGTGCTCCGGCGCGCCGCCGACGACGGCGAGTATTTCTGGAGCTACGAGGTCGCGTGGCCGCAGAGCCAGCTGACCTCCGTGATCTCGCCTGCGCTGTGGGCGCGCGTGCAGCGCGAGCTGCCGGCGACGATCGTGGCGCGCAACCGGCGGCGCGTCGATGCGACCGCCCACGGCAAGCGCGACTATCTCAACTACATGATCTACGCGATGATGCAGGACAACTACTTCGGGAACTTGATGCTCTCGAAGCTAGATCTTCTGTCGGCCAAGCTCGGGCTCGAGTCGCGCTGTCCGTTCACCGAGCCGGCCTACGCGCACTGGGTCTACAATGTTCCCGCGCCACTCAAGGCCAAGGACGGCTGGGTGAAGTACTTCTTCAAGAAGTCGATCGAGGGCGTGCTGCCCAACGACATCATCTACCGACCGAAGCAGGGGTTCCGAACGCCGGTGCAGGAGCTGTTCGCCGGCCGGCTCGGCGAGTGGGCGCGCCCGGTGCTACTCGAGACCGGGTTCACCAAGCTGGGTCTGCTCCGCAAGGAGGCGCTGGCGGCGCTGCTCGATTCGCACCATCGCCGCGAGCGCGATCACAGCAACAAGCTATGGACCGCCATGGCGCTCAACCTCTGGTACACCCGTTACATCGAAGCCAGGGCATGACAGGTCGCGGGAACCATCCGGGGCCCGAGGCGCGTAGAAGGGAAAGCGTATGACGGGACACGGCCTGCTGGGTAGCCTGCTGGGTAGTATGTTCGCGGCCGCAGTGGTGTGCCTGGGGCTGTCGAGCTGCGTGTTCTACTTGAACCCGCTGTGCACCGATCAGATCCGCAACGGCGACGAGACCGGGATCGATTGCGGCGGCGGCTGCGGGCGCTGCAACATCGGCGATTCGTGCAACACCGACGACGATTGCGATGACAGCAACTGCACCGGCGGCACGTGCACCGCGTTCGCCTGCGCCAACGGCGTCCGCAGCGAGCAGGAGACCGACATCGATTGCGGCGGCGGGACCTGCCGCAAGTGCGCCTACGGCCGGCAATGCCTGGTCGGCTCCGACTGCTTCAACGGGACGTGCGATCCGGGCACGCTGACCTGCTCGTCGCTGACCCAGGTGTCGTTCGCCAGCGCGGTGGCCTATCCCTCGGGCGACAAGACCTATGCGTTGTTCTGCGGTGATCTCGACGGCGATGGCTCGCTCGATCTCGCGGCGGCCAACGAGCAGGGCAGCTCGATCTCGGTGTTCCTCAATGATGGCGCCGGTGTGTTTCATCGCCTCGATCCGGCGTCCCCGACGGGCGACTACCCGACGGGTGGCGCGATCGCCGACTTCAACCACGACGGCATCTTCGATGTGGTCACCGCCGACTACCACGGCAACTCGGTCAGCGTGCTGCTCAACCACGGCGGCGGGCAGCTCGCGGCCAAGTCGACCTATCCCACGGTCGCGGGGGCGGAGACGTCCAACCTCGCGGTCGGCGACGTGGACGGCGACGGTGATCTCGACGTCATCGCGACCAACCCGCAGACCGCCTCGGTCAGCGTGTTCCTGGGCCAGGGCGATGGCACGCTCGCGGCGGGCGTGACCTCGCCGATCGGCATCGCGGGCGACTCGGAGCCGTACTCGGCGGCGATCGGCGACTTCGACGGCAACGGGACCCAGGATCTGGCGATCGCTGACCTCGTCGTGGGGCCGACGATCGTGCGGCTCGGCAACGGCGACGGTACGTTCCAGACCGATGTGCTGTACGGCGCGGGCGGCGTCGGCCCCCACATCCTCATCACCACCGACATCAACCTCGATGGCATCCTCGATCTGGTGAGCGCCAACCGCGGCAGCAGCGACGTCAGCGTCCTGCTCGGGCGTGGCGATGGCACGTTCCGCAAGGCGATCGTCTCGAGCACTGGCGCCAACACCGGGCCGTACTCGATCGCCGTCGCCGACTTCAACCTCGACGGCGTCCCCGACGTCGTCACGGCGAACTTCATGACCAACAACGCCAGCGTCCTGCTCGGGGTCGGCGACGGCAGCTTCGCCGCCGCGATCGACGCCGGTCCGACGGGCCTGTTCTCGTACGGCACGGTCGCCGGTGACTTCGACGGCGATGGCAAGCCCGACTTCGCGACGGCCAACGCCAGCTCCAACAACGTGACCGTCAAGCTCAACATCTCTCATTGAGAGATAGGGGCTCGCCCGCCTGAGGATTCGTCGCAAGTCGGGCAGGTGAGGGCGTCGGTATGAGAGTCGGCCTTGACCTCGATCTTGACCTCGACCTTGACCCAAAACGTTGACCTTGACGTCAGCGAAGCGGAACGTAAACGTCGACATACATCGTTGTCCTTGCACCTCGACCCCACGGTGGACGTGCCCACTCCTGATCGAGCCGCGCGGACCCTTCGTGGGTGTGTTACCGGTCGTCAAAGTGCAAGGTCGACGATGTGTGTCTACGTTTACGGCCACGTCAAGACGTCAACGTTTCAGGTCAAGGTCAAGGTCAAGGACCTCAACGTTTCCTGACTTCACGACGGGCGACCGGGCATCGGTCGCGCGGTCTTGTCCTCACGGGCATTTGATTCGGTATGCGCTCGACGGCTGGTCAGACGCGCTCTACGTTCATTCCGGCCATGGAACGCATCGCGATGGGGAGCCGCTAATGCACGTCGTCGTCACCGGCGCGGCCGGGTTCATCGGCTCGCACACCTGCGAGCGGCTGGTCGCGGCGGGGCACCGCGTCACCGGGATCGACGCGTTCGATGGCTACCTGTATCCGGCCGAGGTCAAGCGCGGCAACGCCGCCGAGCTCGCGGCGCTGCCGGCCGATCGGTTCCGGCTGATCACCGCCGACATCTGCGACGTGAGCGCGATGGCCGCCGCGATCGAGGCCGACGTCGATGTGGTGTGCCATCTCGCCGCGCTCGCCGGCGTGCGGCCGTCGCTCGACCAGCCGCTGCGCTACCTGCACACCAACATCTCCGGCACCGGGGTGATCCTCGAGCGGATGCGCGCGCTCGGCCTCCGCCGCCTGGTGTTCGCGTCGTCGAGCTCGGTGTACGGCGTCCGCGACTTCGCACCGGGCACGGACACGGTGGCGTTTCGCGAGGACGATCCGTGCCTGGCGCCGGCCTCGCCGTACGCGGCGACCAAGCGGATGAACGAGCTGCAGATCTCGGCGTACCGCGACCTGTTCGGGATCGGCGTCTTCGCGCTGCGGTTCTTCACCGTGTACGGACCGCGCCAGCGCCCCGACATGGCGATCGCCAAGTTCGTCCAGGCGATCTCACGCCGCGCGCCGATCACGGTGTTCGGCGACGGCAGCTCGCGGCGTGACTACACGTTCGTCGAGGACATCGTATCCGGGGTCGTCGCGGCGATCGAGCGCGTCGATCCGGGACGTTATGAGATCTACAACCTGGGCGGCACACAGACGGTCTCGCTGCAACAGCTCGTGGAGATCATCGAGCGCGTCGTTGGTAAGGCGGCCATCATCGAGCGCCGCCCGCTGCAGCCCGGTGACGTGCCGATCACGTTCGCCAACGTGGACCGCGCGCGCGCGGCGCTCGGCTATGCGCCTACGACACAGCCCGAGCTCGGCGTCGCCCGGTACTGGGATTGGCTGCGCGCACGCGGATCGTGAGCCGTCTGTGAGTCGGGCACGGGCGTGTTAGGCTGTGCGTGATGAAGCTCGCCGTCATCGGCTCTGGATATGTTGGTCTCGTGACCGGTGCCGGGTTCTCCGACTTCGGCAACCACGTGGTCTGCGTCGACATCGATCAATCGCGGATCGACCGGCTGCGCCGCGGCGAGGTCCCGTTTCACGAGCCCGGGTTGCCCGAGCTGGTCCAGCGCAACGCGCGGCAGGGCCGATTGGTGTTCACCACCGACACGGCCGAGGCCGTGCGCGACGCCGAGGTCGTGTTCCTCGCGGTCGGCACGCCGTCGCGCCCCGACGGTGCGGCGGACCTCAGTTACCTGCTCGACGCCGCGCGCCAGGTCGGTCGCGGGCTCACCGGGCCGACCGTCATCGTCACCAAGAGCACGGTCCCGGTCGGCACCGGCGACCTGGTCCGCGAGACCGTCTCGCAGGTCACGACGCAGCCGTTCTCGGTGGCGTCGAACCCGGAGTTCCTCAAGGAGGGCGACGCGCTCAACGACTTCCTCAAGCCGGCGCGCGTGATCATCGGGGCCAACGACTCCCACTCGATCGATCTGCTGCGCCGGCTCTACACCGGGTTCCTGCGCACCAGCGATCGCATCCAGGTGATGGACCTGCGCTCGGCCGAGCTCACCAAGTACGCCGCCAACGCGATGCTCGCGACCCGGATCTCGTTCATGAACGAGCTGGCGGCACTCGCCGACAAGCTCGGCTGCGACATCGAGAAGGTCCGCAAGGGCATGGGCAGCGATCCACGGATCGGCGCCAAGTTCCTGTTCCCCGGCGTCGGGTTCGGTGGCTCGTGCTTCCCCAAGGACCTGCGCGCGCTGCGCGACATGGGCCGGGCGAACGACGTGCGCCTCGGGATCGTCGAGTCGGTGGTCGACGCCAACGAGCGCTCCAAGCGGGCGTTCGCCGCGCGCATCGTCGACCGGTTTGGCGGCTCGCTCGCCGGCAAGCGCATCGCGATCTGGGGCCTGGCCTTCAAGCCGGAGACCGACGACATCCGCGAAGCACCCGCGCTCGATGTGATCGCGCAGCTCCGCGCGGCCGGGGCCACCGTGGTCGGCTACGATCCGATCGCAAGCGACAACGTGCGGATCCTGCTCGGCGACGCGATCAGCCTCGCCGACGATCCGTACATCGCCGCCGAAGGCGCCGATGCCGTGGTGCTGCTCACCGAGTGGCACCAGCTGCGCCAGCCCGACTATGCGCGGCTGCGGCAGGTCGTCCGCACGCCCGTACTGTTCGACGGTCGCAACGTGTGGGATCCCATCGAGGCGCGACGCGCCGGCTTCGAGTACACCGGCATCGGCCGGCCACCCGGTCATCCATGACCTGAGCCGGTTTACTCGTCGTAGTCGTGTTCGCTCGTAGTCGTGTTCGCTCGTAGTCGTGTTCGCTCGTAGTCGTGCTTGCTCGTAGTCGTGCTTGCTCGTAGTCGTGCTTGCTCGTAGTCGTGCTTGCTCGTAGTCGTGCTTGCTCGTAGTCGTGCTTGCTCGTAGTCGTGCTTGCTCGTAGTCGTGCTTGCTCGTAGTCGTGCTTGCTCGCAGTCGAGCTTGCTCGCAGTCGTGCTTGCTCGTAGTCGTGATGATTGCAAACCAGGAGGTCGGATCACGTGGCACTCTCGGATGACAAGGCTCACTCTCAGGGGCTTCGGCGAGTCATTCAAAAGGCGGCGCGGGTCGTCGGGTTTCACGTCGGGCGATTCCCGCCGGTGGATTCGCTCGCCTATCACCTGCGGACGGTCCTGCGTGAGCTCGAGATCGACTGTGTGCTTGACGTGGGCGCACACGAGGGCGAGTTCGCCGGCTTCGTGCGCGATCTCGGCTACGAGGGAGAGATCATCTCGTTCGAGCCGGTCGGCGCGACGTTCGCAACACTCAGCAAGGCGCGCGCAGGAGACAAGCGCTGGCGCGGCCACAACATCGCCCTGGGCGCCGATGACACAGAGCTCGAGTTGAACATCTATGCCGGCAGCGTGTTCAACTCATTCCTCAAGCCGGCGGCGCACGGCACGACGCGGTTTCGCGCCGCGACCCAGATCGTGCGCGTCGACCGGGTGCCGGTCCGGCGTCTGGAGTCGATCCTCGACGGCATCCTCCTGGCGCGGCCGGGCGCGCGGATCTTCCTCAAGATCGACACGCAAGGCTACGATCTCCAGGTCGTCCGCGGCGCCGGCCGCCAGCTCGGGGCGATCTGCGCGCTGCAGTCCGAGCTCGCGGTGCGCGCCACGTACGAGGGCATGCCGACGCTCCCCGAAGCGCTCGCCGAGCTGGGCCAGCTCGGCTTCGAGGTGACCGGTATGTTCCCCGTGGCGCGCGAGCTCGATCACCTGCGTGTCATCGAGTTCGACTGCGTGATGTGCCGCAAGCCGCGCGCCGCGGGCACAGGTCCCGTCCCGGGTGCGCCTGGGGCCGTGAGCGAGTAGGCTCCTCGGGTGAGACTCGCCCTGGCCCTGCTGCTCGTCACAGGTGTCGCCTCGGCGGCACCTCCCGAACCCACCGGTGCGCATCCCCGGATGCTGCTCGACGCCAGCGTGCGCGCGTCGTGGAAGGCATCGCTCGACGCCCGGCGCGGCCCGCTGGTCGGCGCGACCACGCTGTGCGACGAGGATGCCAGCCACAAGCACGACGGCTCGTCGTACATGGGGTCGGAGTGGACGAAGATGCTGCAGGCGTGCCTGGTGGCGTGGGCGGCGACCGACAAGCCGGCCTACGCCGCCTCGGCGATCAAGTATTTCACGGCGCTGCTCGACGATCTCGAGCAGATCGGCGACGGCAAGGGCGGTGACAAGGCCGCGACCCGCGACAGCGGCTACGCGATCCGCAACTTGGGCCCTTACACGGCGCTCGCCTACGACTGGCTGCACGACGTGCCGGGAATGACACCTCAGCTGCGCGCCCGCGCGCGCCAGCGCTGGGCGGCGTGGCTCGGCTGGTTCAAGGACAAGGGGTACCACCCGCGCGATCCGGGCACGAACTACCACGCCGGTTACCTGCTCGCGGCGA
>Ga0307509_10000430_pt1 | contig 70664 bp, 81 predicted proteins | sample 10_EM_MG_FD_202245 | JGI IMG/M metagenome (GOLD analysis project Ga0307509, IMG submission 202245) | Populus trichocarpa ectomycorrhiza microbial communities from riparian zone in the Pacific Northwest, United States - 10_EM | ecosystem: Host-associated > Plants > Roots > Unclassified | place...
TTTATTCTACTAAGTACCTTCTATAACCCCGCGGTTTTTTTAAATTATTTACACCAGTACTGGGTTGGTTATACTCGTTTGAAAATGCTTCAAAATGAGGTTCACACTTATCCCTTGATGCACTATACCTCAAAATTATTGTATCATATCGCTAAAGAGCTAACAGGATTGGTGCTTCCGGAGTGCGTTTTCTTGGGGGAGGTGCTGTCTTAATGATGCTAGTGCGGGGGATGTTAGGAGTTGGTGTAACGACACTGTTCCTTGAATTTACCTCTTTTTCAGGAGGGTTTTGGTTTGTATTCCAGTATTCCTCATCCGACTTTCTGGCTCGAGATTAACTAAGCCGGGAACATGGGAATCCTTCGATACTGGACAATCTCCAACATACTGCTATTCCTCCTTGTGACGCGGGCGCTGATGGCCCTCACCTTCTCCGGTAGATGGACTTTCTAGGGCGGCGGTGGGCTTGCTGGGAAATTGGCTATACACCAGCTGTTTCTAGCTGCCATGGCTACGGATCATCACACGGTTGAGTAGCGAGAGCGTGGTTTAGTACTGGTTGGCTGCGTCCATGATTTGTGCTGGTGATGCTCGTGCTAAGTTGATTGTACTGTGGATGGTATGTTATGCTCTTGTTCCAGGAGTTTTGTTCCCGGCTTTTATGCCACAGGGGGAGTAGGTACTCCCCTCCTGATTGCGCGGGATTTGGGTTTGTGATATTGGATTTTCGTAGAGGATAGGATGGAGCGGGTTTGGTGGGGAGTTGGGCCCCTCCGTAATACTGCAATGATATGGTGTACAATTCCGTTTTATTTACGCATTTAGAGTTCCGGAATCCGCAAGCCGGGACCTTATGTAATTAATTATCCATCCATTCATCGGCCTATCTGTTATCTATCTGCCATCTGCGACTGCCGCCGCCACCAGCCCGCCTGCACTTGCCTATCCTCATAGCCCTCTTCATCATCTTAATGCTGGGGAATTGAGCATTGTTCTCATAAAAGAAACCGGAACGGTAACAGGAGGATTTGGTATCGGTACACTTCGCAAATTTCTTCCTACCGCTAAGCCGTACTCGTGATCCTTCTTCTGGCACTTGGGGTTGATGCCGCCCTCAGTGGCCCTTGACAACCTTTTTGAAGGCTACATCAAACATATCGGCCTCGGTGGTTGCTTTTACTTCCACGCCTCCTGTTTCAATATTCACTCCCCCGTCAATTGTCTCCCATCCGGTAGGGAGGGTGAGGAGAAAGGGAACATACTGCTCTTTAAAATCTTAACCCTCTTCAAGATATCCCTTTTCCCCCCCCCCCATTCCTCCAACTTTGTGCCTGCGCCTTATTCCCAAACCTTTTCAAATATCGCTGCTTATCCATCTCAGGCCGCCTAATCTAGTAGTTTCAGCCGTATCTTCCCTACGTGCTCGTTGTCTTTCAGCATCTCAGTGAAGTAGTCCACCGACCGACTGAACTGTCCACACTTCTCCAGGATCTTGGGCGGGCCCTCACTGGGCGCGCCGAGGACTTGTCTGTAGAATGATTCAATTGAGTTATATACATACAGAAGATATTAACTAGGACCGGGGTTTCCCATACACCTTCTCCATCTTTTGGTCCTCGCGCTTTTTCCAATCAAAGGAGCTTTTATGAGTGAACAAATCCAAGGAGTTTCTCTCTCCAGTTAGAATGGGTTGAACCTGATGCGCCATCACCCCACCTAAAAAAAACAACGCCTCCCCCTGCTGTAGTTGGTAGATAACCTTAGCCTGCCAGAGAACAACTGCACCGCCCGTAAAGGTTCCCCAAGGAACGACACAATTATATCCCCGGGGGAAGTCTTGCCAATTGATATGGGTGTCTCCTCTTGTTTCCTGAGGCCGCATGTACTCATTAATAGCGACGCCGTGCCACGCTCCAGCCATACGGTTGTAGCCATCAGGGAGGTATTTGTCGATGGATGTAAACTTGACGTACATGTGAGGATCAAGCATTCGGAGAGTATTCGACAGCTTCTGAAACAGAGGTTTATTGCTATCCAACCACGATTGAGAATGGGGAAGATCCTGGCGATATTCCTTGCTTTTCATGATTGTAGGGCTATAATCAGCCCACAATGCGTAGTGGCGGTGGTGGAAAATGCCGCGAGCTGTTGGTTGTATTCGATGAACGGGTAGGAGGGGCTGACTTTTGTGCAACTGTGTGATGTGTGAGGCCGGAATGGGAACTCGGTAGGCGAGCACAACTCCATTCTTATCCTTGAGGCTGTGGTGGTAACCGTCGGGGTCTGATTCGATATAACGGAAAGTGTTTTGTGTGTTGATATCATAGACTGGGAGTTTCCCACTACGCCGACTGTCTTTCAGGTCCACATAGTTTACGGTGCTTGTGAGGGTTTGTAGGTGGTGGCGTTCATTTTCCCATTTGGCGAGATATCTGCTTATCCCGTGACGTGGGGTGCGGGAAAATTTGCAATCATCGAACGCACCAGATCTCAGAAGGTGGTCTACCACGATATTTCTTTCCTCCATTGGTTGCTGGCTGGAGGATGGTTGGGGAGCACTGGTTGCTAAAGAGGCGAGTGAGGGGGGAAGAGTAGACATGGTTGATCGTGGTGGTTGCGAAGAAACTGTATCCTGGAATAACACCCGCCGTACAAGCACGCCTGGGAGGCGGCCGTGAAGGAAGCGTTGTGAGAGGAGACTCGGAAAGAAAGTGATAGCCAAACTAAAGTGTGTTCGCTATTTGGTGTGTGGAGTGTTGATGGCTATGGTACAGAAACGAGAGAACGCAGCTGAGACTAAATACAGTTTGTGGTAGCCATTCGTACAGTGGGCTCCCTATCGCACAAAGACCAGAAACACCAGTCACCCTCAACATGGGACAGTTCCACTCGCCTGCTAATGATATGCCCTAACATTGCATCCCTTGATAGGGTTACTCCATCAGTTTTGTCTCCTGAGTTGGAAACCGTCCAGGGGGACTGCCAAGCGAGCCGGACGGGATGGGACTGGTATCTGTCTTCCGTTTGGGGCGCCCTAAGGGCAGGACGGTGGCTAAACAGGGTCAGACATTTTAACCTAAGGCAGAGGGGTGGACGGCGGCCGACTTCAGGAGACTGCAGGGAGATCCGGTAACCGCAACAGTGACGATGATGTGAAAAGAATTCGTTCAAAGGTGGACGATTTCAGCTTGGCTTGTATAGGGGTCCAAGCGCTGGGACATAGTCCCTTATAGTCCGACTTGTCGTCACCTTCCCAGCGTAGTCGGTTCTTGCGCCCCCAAAAGACAAACTATGAACCGTAGTCTGTCCCGTCCTCACAGGAATACCAACGGACTGGACGGTTGGGAACACTGGCCGGAGATCTGCGATCATCCTGATTATGTATCTGCACCAACTCGGCCGTCTGTTTAAGGTTATCGTGGTTGCGTTTCCGATCCTGTGGGAACGGAAAATATGTACTCGGGTATGTGGTGAGAAGCCTAAAATAGTTAATCTGGACCATGCTTGTTGTAAGCCCTGTTGATTGACATTGTGATGTTATCTTTCTCTGATGTACGACATCTGATTTCCCCCTGAAGCCCCCCATTCTTCAAATTGAGTTATAAAATATACTATCTTCCTCCACTGCGAAATGCCCGGAGAAGGAGTGCTGTTGTCAAGGAGTTGTATATCTTCAAGTTACCTATGACGAGAACATTGGATGGTATTAACTTTTATTCGTAATTTTGTTAACATGAGGTGCTAAGCATAATGCGGTTTGGAGTGCGACTTCTGTGGACCGACAATGGATTCAAAAAGATTTTATGGTAACAAGCTTACTCGTGTCTTGGTCCGTAAAGATTGGGCACTGCTTTGGAATAGCCTCTGCTGGCCGTACAGAGGATAGTCTTGACGACGCTTTTCTCAAGAAGTACTGTGGTGGAAAAACCCTCAACGAATATCTGAAGTCAATATAGATGATTGAATTCTTCTGTTCACAGAGCACCCCATTAAACACTAAACCTGATTTGCTACACATGCGTGGACTTGTAATAAATTCACATAAAGGTTCATACAAAGCGATGGATAGGTTCTTGGGGTATGCGCTCTGACTCTGTACATAGAGTCTCGGGTTGAGGCCGTTTTTTTTTCTCACGGCTTCACAACAACACGCACATAAGGTATTGTGAACGATTCAATATTGCGATGAATTGTGAGATTATTCTCATACAAGGCCCTGACCGGCTACTTGGACTGTACTGAAATTGAAACAGCTTGAACACTATGACTTGTATGGGTTGAAAGGAAACTATTCCAGAGGCGGTGCCCAATCTTGGCATGGAGACACGAGTAGGATTAGCAGCCTCCGTATGGTATGATAAATATTGGGATCTAACCAATGAGGCAGCAATTCCCGAACTTGAAATCTCAAGTATAAATAATGTTTTTAAGGGCAAGAATTAGAAAATTTCAGCAAAAGGGCTCCCCTACCCGCCCCTTTAGTCCCATTCCTATGATGGGCCGAGAGCATTTGAAGATCCAGGATACCACTATGCCTAATGATATAAATCTTTTTTTCCTCGTTCTCTTCCCGCCTTTTTTGATGAGCAATCATTAGAAGCAGCTTAGCCGCTTCCTATGCTGAGCGGCTTAATCTTCTCGGCCTTCTGAAAAAGTCCGAATCTGCAAGGATTCGAACCCACAGCCTAAAGTGTAATAGTAAGAGGCCAAGCACAAGCAACACTACTACCAATAAGACCACAGGTTGGAACAAAATTAGAAGGGAATAGAGGCATGACGAAGCCTTCTAATTCGGTAACCCAACTCAAATCAAGCCAAACTATTATTGAGCCCAACCAAATATAATGAGGGCAGTCGGCTGGTGGGTAAAGGAAAGGAATTAAATCTATATTTACATTTCTGTCAAATTATTAGAATACACAATAGACAGCCGTATTCTGACCAGACATTTTGGCTCATGTGGTAGGTCTTCATGTTGGCAGGCTATGTATGGCGCAGTGGTAGACGATAGAAAGAGAATTCACATGGAACTTGGACACTTCGCTCAGCTCTTAGAATTAGCCTTGCTAAAACAAAAAACTCATCACAGGAACAATTGTATAGGTAAAACATAAGTAGCACTTCCTAATCCTTCCGTCAATCACCACACCTATCTCCCTATTCCCGCCATGCCCTTATTCCTTCGTAAACTCCCGTAGTAAACAAAAGAAAGACATGGCTATCTAATCTCTTTCATAAACTGTGAACCTTTCTATCTCAATCTCCCAAATCATCTGCAAGCATCTAAACGATCTTTCCAACTCTCCCGCGTATTCCAAAGTCAACCACATCCTTCCGATAGTAGAGGCTTTATAAGCCGTACGGGTGGTCCATTGAGATATACGGCGCGATGAGCAGGTTGAGCTAGCATGCTTCGGGATTGCATTGCGGTAGGTGTCAAAGCTTAGATTGGAGTGGGTCCTTTTAGTAGATAATAAAATTGATATGAACCTTATAGCAGTCACCAGATTTTGAGGATTTTTTGCTGGTAAGCCACTTCTGTGTGTTCGAAAACTTTATGCTTGCCCCTAGTACGGTGTCAGTTGTCCCTATGCTAGACAAGACCTCTTTTACAAGTAAGTGAGCTGATTGGTGGTAGTGAGAACAAGGCTAGCATTCGGACAAAAAGGCTTCACCAGTCATTGGATAGTGATCGAGTACACGGGTCAGTAGGGAACCTGAAATACAGAAGCCAAGGAAATTCAGGTATAGGCGAGAAGCTTCTACTGAAAATTTCGCGGCCCCTGTCGCTACGGTTTTCAAACCAGGAAAACAAGCAAACCTGAGGGGTGCGCTTTAACAAACGAAAGCTTGAAATTGTAAGGAGGGGTAAGGTTAGGCTCAAGCACACCCTTGGCCACCCCTGGTATCATACGCTGAGATAGACAGGAGTCAAAATATCATTGAGGTGGTTGACAGTGCATGACCATTGAACGCATGGATTGCTCAATTAAAAATCAGCAGACGAAGAGAAAAAAAAAGAGTTGTGGAAAAACGCGACCTGGCATAGTAACCCGCTTGTGGCTAGGAAAGCGAACAGTGGTTCAATAGATTTCAGGATATTTGGAGGGTATTGGAAAGGTGTGAGGTCTATACACACTGAGCGATATGTGTATACAGGAAGGGAAGATATGGTTAATATCAGAAATGAGAGTTAAAAGGATGCAAATTATCGAGAGAGAGTGTGATGATCTAAAATGATTATGATACCTGCGAGCGAGAATATTTCTGGTGCTCAGTACCGCCACAAGGATTACAACAGCTCAGGGTGCTCAGTTGGTATCAAAGCTAGCCCGATGCTAGAATAGAAGAAAGAAAGAAAAACCTGTATTTATGAAGACCTTGTTCAACAGAGCAACACGAAAACTTCTTCGACTTTTACAAGAATTCAAATCCACAACTACAAGCAACCACACTCGAAAATTTTATCAACATCAAAGTTTCACCACCGCCCAGCCGGTGCTGATAATCTCATCTTCCCTGTTCTCAACAATGGATTTGGCAATAGTGAAGGTGAAAGTTTTGCAAGGACAATCATGGTGGAAGTGGGTCCAGTGCTTTTTGAAGAAATGAAGGAAGTTGGAATGATGCCACCCGGTGACACGAAGAATAGACGACTAGGGTGTGAAGCTTGTGGTAATGGTAGCAGTGGCGATGGTGGTCGTGGCGGCATTGTCGATCTTAACGGTAGGTTTGACCATTGTAGTTTAGCTGGAATGAGGGGGATTATTAGTATTGCTGGTACTCATAGTGGTTGGGTTTGTGAAAGGCGATGGTGCTGGTTATTGGGAGTGGGATGGAGAGTTACTCTAACATTGGAGCAGAATTCTGTTGGGAAAGATGTTGGTCTCTTGCACTTCTTTGTACTAAATGGCATTTAGATTCCGCCGGCAGAGCAATGCACGTCGTCCTCTGATTCTAGCGTGGGGGGGCAGAATGTTAAAAAGTCTGCTGGGTCAGTTTTGGTTGTCTCCAGGATGACGCTCTTTGGTTTATCAATTTCTAGCCTTGTAACGTATTTTTGGGTGTGAGGCTGTCGACTGGACATAGACGTGGGTCCCGATCCTGGTGCACCCAAGGTGTATGATAGTGTTGTTTGTGAAACACCGTTAAAGGTCGCAGATGCGAATCTAGCAAAGGTATCAACCATGAAAGCTCCTCCTCGCAAGCGCCGAGGAGGAAGTGGGTGGAATAATATGTAATAGGGTGGGAGTTGAATTGTTAGGATAATTTTTGTTTAAAATCTAATATGATGAGTGACGGACAACCTAGATTTCGTTGATGTACTTCCAGTGACCTAAACGAAATAGAGGGATACCACCGTACTCATTGTTTCCGTACAAAAAGAGGCTGAAATCATCTTAATGGATGAGAGGGATTCCCTGTGATGTGGGGGAAAAAATATGGGAAGGCCATTGCTCCCGACGTAGGCCGGGTTAAAATTTCGATCTTGAAAGTCGCCAGGGATTGACGGCAAATTCCTAGTGTCCGCTCTTGTATAACCGGGATTGCCACAAGGTGGCTTGCCTGGATCCCTCGCGAGTCTATGGCCAAGATGAGGCTTGTATCAGAGGGGTGCGGTATTCCACCTTTTTTCACCGATTAGATGCTTGCTTCAGCCGCAAACTTTATTTCGACGTACTTGTACTACCAGTACCGTAAAATCGAGTAAATTCCACCATCTCTCTGAGCTCAGGATAGATTTAGTTTTACAAGCTATAGCTAATATTGGCTAAGGAGATTAAGCGCCTACTAGGTCTTATTGGAGGACTTCCCGTAGGAATCTAGAAAAATCTGGAGCTTGGAGCGAGAATCTGGATCACAGGTTGTTCCCATAGAAAAAAATGACTTTCTAAATTTCCAGATCATGATCGTTGTGGAAAATTGAAACCACACATATGAAGCCAAATAGATACAAGTAGGAAATTATTTTTCATAGGATTGTGTCCTGCTATAAGCTATCAGCCCTTCATTTTGTGCATTGAGAACTGGGGCGGAATGGGTCGAGAAATGTAGTCTTGGGACCGGTTGACCAATAGTATGTAAGTTTCTAGATTCTGAACCTTTTCAAATCTGAACCACCCCCTCCCCCCCCCTGGTTCAGATTTGAGAAAATTTAGAATTTAGTTGTCGATATTCTAGATTTTAGCGTGAAAATATGCCAAGACCACTTCTAAATCTCTTCCAGATTCCTATGATACGGGAAGTCCTCCATTGTGTCAGGAAAACTCTAATACTTCTCAGGTGCTCTTGCGTATGAATACAGAAATTAGAGAGCTGGTGGGCGGGTTGGCGTTTTGGGGTGGCTGCGCGCGGGCCTCCATCGTACTGTAGGGCGGTTGCCGATAAACCTCGGTTAGTGGCCGATAACAATGTAGATGTAAACTGTCTAAAAAGTAGTCAATAAGTGGGATGAGTGCATAACTACCCATACTGGGTCGGCTCTCTTCCGTTTTCTGTGTTATTTCGATTTGGTTTATTCTAGTCGTCCTGTAGGGCGGCCGTTCACGTAAATTTTACCAGGATGTGCGAGTCGGATTCGCAAGGAAGATGCCCGATAGGGCTAATTGTACCAATGTGGCGGCGTCAAGCACCCCCGGTCGCTCGCAAACTCGCGGCCGGGGGCACTCCAGAGGAGTGCCCGCCAGCTCAAAGATAATTTCATGCTCAACGATAATTGTTTTCTTCAGGATAATTTGATGCTCAACGATTGTTGGATGGGTAGACGTGGTGGATGTGAGAGAACTTGTCCTATTCTCAGATGCGCGCCGCTGCTAACTAAGGGCCCGTTTACATAGACGGTGGAAAGTGTGTTGGGCAAATGGATGGGTGTGTGTTTACCTAATAGACTGTCTACTATAGTAGTTTAGTGTGAAAGTTTGGTTAACTAATGTGAGGTGTGCAACCATGTCACAACAGCCCTTGCCAACGGAATATTGGACCAAACTACAATGCCGCTTCACAAACCTAGGATGGGAATTGTGTCTTTAAGTTAGGCCTGGATTATGAGAAAGCTAATTGCCAGGTGTGCAAGGAAAATAGTCCTGATTGGTGGCTCTTCTGGTTATTGCGACCGTGAGGAGTCGGTAGGAGTTTGTTCGTCCTGCTAGGCGGTGGTCGCAACCCGACCTCTTGAGCTGCATCTTGTTTTGACCGTCTAGTGTGGTAGTGCTAGAGCGGATTACGTCTTCATTACTTGTATATATCTCGCATGCAGGGCGGTAGAGAAAGGGTGATTAGTGTTAATCCTCTCAACGATCATGTATATATAGAGAGTAGTTAGGACGGTGATTGGGGGAGGGTGCGCAAGGAGGAGCAACGAACTCCACTCTCCAATTTGCTTTTCGTTTCCTAGTGCTTCCCACCCCTTCACTGGTTCTCTCACAGCGGAAGGCTCTGATATCAACCGCGGGGATAGTTCACCTTCGCAGCCCCCCCATGCAGGCCACTTGAACGGGCCTCCTCGCGCCGCCATTAGTGATGGCAACGATCATGATCGAGCAGATCACGGAGGGTATGCTCGATCATGATCTGATCGAGGGGACCCCATGATCGAATGATCGATCAAAAGGGTAGGTCCTGATCGCGTGATCGATCATGGCCACTGCTCGAGCATCACCGAGTATGGTCGATTATCGTCGACTATGCTCGAGTATGATCGATTTTGTTTTGTATCTATTAAGTAGGAAATATTCACTCAATATGGATTACCAGCATTTACACCCGTGTCATAACAAGAACAGAAGACCCCTACCCTATCGTTCACTTAGGTATCACAGTAGTTTGTGGCTGATCTAGAGTGATTGGTATATAAGTTCATCGCATCACCAATTAATAAGGTTGTGTTGGAAAAGTGATTTGCGTATTGGCCACAAAACTCACCGCACTTGTTCTATTCTACCTTTAACAAGGTTAGCCAGTAACGTTAATGTTTGCTTCTCTCTCCCGTCACCATAGCCTTCCCTCTTCCTATCTTTCTTTTGCTGTTCTTTACACTTAATTGCGATACGAATCTCTTCTTGTGTTCGCGATATTTCCAACAGGTTACAAGAGTGATTGGTCATGATTCAAGATGCTCGAGTATACTCGATGATAGTCGAGCATGATCTAGTACCCATGATCGAGCAAATCGATCAGATCATGAATGCTCTGCTCGATCATGATCTGATCGTGGCCATCACTAGCCGCCATGCAGATATTGCTGAAATGTATGTAGAGGCGACTACACTAGCGAGGCCACCTCAGGTTAACTGATACATATCCAGATTCCCGCTCGTCTCGCTAAATATCGATGCGATTCTGCAGGAATAATGTGGAAGATGTCAATGCTCGACCCGCCTTGTGAGTCGCCATGCCTCAATACTAACAACATGGCGAGGCTGGCCTCGTAGGCAGGAGGCCCACGTAATTCGGATAGTCCGCCTTACCCGTTAGGAGTACCTCCTGGCTTACCTTTGGCCTGTTGGTACAGCCCCCGGGCAATGGCAGAGACCCGCCTGCGTCATCTGGATTCCGAGCAGGTCAAGGTACGTTCTACCGGTTCGTCTCCCGAACCTCTTTCACACTTTGGACATTCGACAATCGCTCTGCCTTCAATTATCTACACTATGCATCCAACCTCTGGATGAGATTGTAGCTGGTCCGCTAGAGGTGGAAAGCTCTGACATCAACTACGGTGACAGTTTACGCAACCACAACCCCATGCGGGCTGCTTGAATGGGCCTCCTCGCGCCGCCGTACGAGGCCGATAGCGCTGTTATGCTCCCTCAGGCTCTGCCCCTCAGGGACGGCCTAAGGCCTCGGATGGACCATCTTCCTTATTACCCACGACCGGATAATCGAACCCTATATCATCCGGACCGAATGACCCTCTATGATACCACGGGGCTACCGAGGTATTAACTTCCAGTAGCCCCTCCGCTAGTAGTCAAACCCTTTCTACAGTTGGGCAATGGGCCACATTACTGTTGCCGAGATTCAGTAAGTCTTACTCCATCGAGCCTGACGTTCAGTACTGCTCTCCTGGGAGATTAAAAGCAGGGAGAGCCAGAGCACGACGAAGCAAACAACGGACATTGCGGATCTTCCCAAAGGCGTTATGGAGCTGCGGCCCCGCTCCAGGCCCAGGAATCCGCAATTGGCATGTCCTCCTCAGCCACCCCAATCGTAGGAAACATAGGATAAGTGCCCATAGCCCTCTCTGCTCCCATTTCCGCTTACCCCGGAAGCCCCTTTGTAATTGCCTGCGGGCAAGGACGGAAACCTCATTAGCTTGTAATATACAGGGCATATGTTCCATGCCAATTAGGGTATTAAGCTGGAATGGTCGGGGGGCTGCGGGGTTTATTCAAAAGGTCCGGCGTTCTGGTGAGGGTGGGTATTAGTGATATATTTGTGGCGAAGTTACTTTGCCCTGTTATCCCATCTCTCCACCAAGATCTAAAGTGTTTTGTGTTACATTTACAGTGGGTCAGTGTACGGTATCATGTATCAGGTTTGATCATATCCTATGTACTAGTACAGTGTTTCTCTACGAAACGAGCCACCAGTCTAGCGCGCGTTCCAGACCATTGATCCCTCGGAAGGAAGTCGGCGGGAGGAGGCTGTCGCAGGGAAGCTGGGAACGCCGGATGTGCGGAGGCTATGAACAGCGGGAGTCCTTTGTGAAGCACCTCTTTCTTTCGTGAGCTGTTTAATGGCGCAACATATACGGTGAGGATACGGGCGACGATAGAACGGCAGCAGCTAAACAAGATATGGCGATTGCACAAGACCTTTAGAAGGTCTCTGTTTTGCACTTGGTTGATTTCAGAAACGGCGGGGTTGTAGCAACAGGATAAGGCACGATTGCACAACAGGATCTACCGGTATGGAGGGCAATACCTGATATTTGTAAGTGGCAGGGAGGCGGGGGGTGCAGGATACGTAAATTAGGAATTAGGATGCTAGTTGTCCACCCGGTATATAGGACCATGAGGGACACCAGGGAACCAAATAAAATCAGATCTGTCTTTAACACCTGCAGCCCGTCTTGCGTGAGATTTAACATGTACTCGGGTACAAGGGTAATTGGGGCCCGGTAACACGAACACACTCGCGCAGCGTATTGCTCGAGAAAACGCAGCGAAAGTGCTTGTGTCACCGGTCCCGACTTTTTGCCACCACCAAAAAATCCTCACAGACTATCACTCGAATTCCCTAATCCGGTGTAGTCCCCATACAAATTCCGCGCCTCGTAATGGAGGTGGGCCCGACTTTTGTCTACCCCCTAGTACTCCCACACCATATCCCCCTCTAGCATGTCTAGCGGGAGGCACTAGAGTGAGCGATTAGTCGCGAAAACTGCAATTGGTGATTCCAACAAAACTAGTCTAGTAGTATTTGGTGCCATTTAATTGACATTCTGCCTGACCTGGCTAACCGCTATACTGGACATTATACGACCTGATACTCTCTTTTGTTTAATAATCCTTGACAGGTAGCGGTGCATGAGGAAGAAGGGATAGGAGTTGTATACAAGGTCCGATCAATATGCAGAGCAGGGATTTATTGCCAAAACTCACCGTTCCAATAGATGCACCTGGTACCGGTCTATACATTCTATAATATTATTCTGGTATTTCAAATGGTGTAACAAGTGCCGGACCATATCGAACATCTGCGGGCCTCTGGGTGATCGGCCATGACTGATCAAGACGGTAGTCATGTGAGGTACCATTACAAGTACGGTTCGTATACAAGAGGTATTGCTATCATCAGCCATCGTATGGAGAGTATATCGAGGGCAGCGGAAAGAACCCCAGTCTCAACAAGATCGGTGACATCGGTTATGTTTCATTCCAACAACCCCGCTGTCACCCCCGTCGCCTGTGCAGCAGCTCCCGTCACTCGCCACACCTTCTAGCACCCCCCCCCCACGCCCTGCCCTCTGTGAGACCCCTGGTAGACCCTAGACCGAGAGAACCAGGTCACCCTTCAGGAGCATGGCCAACCTGTCTCCACCACCATCGCACTAGGTGGCTTGTGTGATGGCCTCCGGCAGATATGAAAATGGGCGTGTACCCAACATGACCCTAGACGACAGTGGGAACCGGAATCACAGCTCTTTCCTCGCCCAAACGCTGGGGTTCGTATATCCCGCATTGGCCATGCTGGGGCCCCACGCCCAAACCCTACCGTCTTAGTTAATTGCGAAAGGTTGATATAAGGAGGTAGCGACGTACTTGAACTGGCGCCGGAGGAGGAGGGACACCTGGCGAGGAGCAGCTCGGTAAAGTGATGTCTCCCGTGAGCATGCCTCCCAAGCTGGAATTGCTGACCAATTGCCCCACGCATACAGCTCTCCTTCCTTTGTAAGGCCAAGGACGTGATCAGTATGAATACTAACCTGTTCAATTATAACTTTTATGTATGGGTAGCATCTGTGCCTGGATGGCTTTCGGGCGGTTTCACAGGGATGGGGGATTTCAGGGGGATGGGTGGTTTCCCTGGGAAGTATGTGAATTCAGTATGTACAAATTTTGCACGAAAACTAGATGGTGGGTTAGTTTTGGCTGCCCAACACCATATGCACGAAAGGAAAGGGAAAAAAAGAATTGCACGAACCTAGCCAACAACCTCGTAGAGGAAGCAGCCCGGGAAGGCCTTCTTGACCCGCTCCTCGAGCCACCAGTATGGGGTCCCGTAGGTTATGTCAGTCTTGTCGGTGGAACCACAGCCGCCTGTGAGCAAGGCGACAATGCGGCCGGATCTGTCCAGGATGATGGAGCCTGAATCTCCCTAGGCAGAGAAGGGGCCGCTTTGCTCTTCGTGAGCCAGGATGGCGGTCTCGATGGACGTGCCCATGATGCCGTATTGCCTGTAGACACGAGTGAACGAGTCCAGTCCATTGGCACAGCCGATAGTAGTGCCCGTGGCCAGACCGTTCTTCACCACCATCAGTACCTTCTGGCCGTGCACGTCAAGGTGCTGTGGCTGGCGAATCTCGTGGTCCTTGACGACGCCAAAGGCCTGTAGGAGCCCGTTGTCTGGGTACTCGTAGTCCGCCTGGTCCTCAGGATGCGGGAACATGAAATTGCCGAAGTCGGACGGCGAGAGCTTCCCACCTGCAGGATCATACTAGTCAGCCAAAAATGAAATGGAAACGGAAACCGCGACACCGAGGGGGGGTAGGGGAGAAAAGTACCGATGTAGACCTTGTTTCCCGGGAAGGTAGCCCAGTCTATCTTCTCCTTGTAGAGTTGAACAAATGCCCAGTCTCGCGTAAACCTGTGGGGTCCGTCGGAGATTGCGATGGGCTCCACGTGGAGGACGCAGCCGATGACGCGCTGCTCCGGGTTCGTCCTAAGCTTGGTAACCTCGTCGTGGAGCTTGTTCAAGGAGTCGATCATCCTGGTCGCCTGCTCCACCTCATCCTGGATCTCCAGGCGCCTCGCGGTGCCGGCTGCGTTCTTACCGTCGACGGGCTCGCCCAGACTCTGGACCGCCTGATCCCACAAGGTAATGGATTGAGCGAGGTTGTCGATGGAGGCCATCATGGCGTTTGTTGCATTCCGGTAGCCCATGGTGCCTAGCGCGACGATCTCCTCGCGGGGCTGACTGGTGCCCTTGCGCGACATACCCGTGTTGGCAAACTCGGGGGGCGGGCGAGCGACGTGGGCAGCAGTGAGGAGGGCGACGCGGTCGTCGTCACGGTTGAGACGGAAGTAGAGCGCACCGGTACCCTCGAAGTGGGGCGTCCTGAGCGGGGCGATGGAGAGGCCGAGCGTGGGCGTGAAGGCCTTGCGGAACTCGGGAATGGGGTCGACGAGGGGGTCGAAGGAGAAGAGCTTCGGGCCACTCAAAGAGCGCCTCACCTCTGACTCGCGGAAAGCGACCTCGATGTTGGGGAAGCCGGCTTGGCGGAGGATGTCCTTGACGGCATCGGCGGCAGCCACGGCAGCCTCGAAGGCAAGTGTCTCATGCTTCACGCCGATCCACACCAGAAGCGGGCAAAACGGCGCCTTCTCCCCGGCGTCGGCGAAGGCGACGGGATCGATCGAGGTCCACTTGATGCCGAGGGCGTCAAGGGCCTGGTAGATGTCGGTACCGATCCTGAGCCAGTCGTTTGCGATGGGGTGACCATACACAGGGCGTGCCTTGCGGATGTAGCACGGTGCTTGGGGACCCCCGCGTTCCGGCCAAGCAGGACCCGACTTGTAGATGCAGGGAGCCCCGCTGGGCATGCCGAAGAAGTCTTTGTAGGCGGCGGGGTAACGGTTGATAAGACGGGACGAGTGAGCGATGACGCCGACTCCTTTGAGCCCATTTGCCTTGTTGAATGTGGGGGCAGTACGTGGGACGGAGGTGGGGGCTAGTGAGATGGGCGACTGGATTTCGAGCCGCGCGGAGATTCTTCGGCACCACTCGAAGAACTCATCATCATCGAGATTGAAGGGTTTAAGAGTCGCTGGGAAGGAATGGTCAGTAACGAGGACAGATCAAAAGAAAAAGAAAAAGAAAAAGAAAATGGCTTGGTACTTGTCCCAGGCCATAAGTGCCCGAAAACAGGGATTAAAGAAATATATGGCAAAACATCCGTGCGTGTCTGTGCCCCCACAGAAATGATCCCCCTTCATTTTCGGGTACTTATGGCCTTGGACAAGTAACGAGGACAGATCAAAAAAAAAGCGGTGGGGGAAAGGAAAAGGGCTTGCTTGTGAATATTTTTGAGAACGGAGAAGAGAGCAGAGAAGGCATCGCTGGTGGACTATGAGAGAGCTGAGAAAGAGGAAAAACAAAGAAGAAAGACAGGGCAAGTAAAAGTTTACGACGAGATGACCTAGGCATGCACCTACAAATAGAGAGAAACGCTTCCAGTCAGAGTTGATGGAGGTTTGTTCGGTGGAGGTGGAGAAGAAACGGTGGGCAGGAGCCTTTTGTATTTGTACTCGTAATGATTGCCAAGGACAAAGGCTCCCCCACCCCGGCGCACATCCTGTCATCAGCACTGCATAGCCGATGATGATATGATACCATGCCAAAAAATACTGTGAAGTGTAGATGACTAAGACATAGCAACACTCAATACTTGTCAAGTTATGAGCCTAATACACGACCACTGTTATCAACAATTCTGAATCCAATTCTTGATTCATAACAGGTATGGGGCGTACGAGCAATAAGCGTAAGCATATGCGCACAATTGGATCCGAAGGAGGCCGCTCTAGAAAGCCATACACTTTACCAGAATCACACAATCGTCGCGTTTCCTTGGCTCAAGTCTCTTGTTAGGTATTCTTTTATTCTTCCTTTACTTGATTCACAATATTAGATTAATTATCAAAAGTATAAACATTTTTACTCTATTTATTTCTGCCTTATTTACTGTTTTACTTCTTTCCAAAACATGTACGATATCATTTCACTTTGCCCATCATATCTTGGCAATTCTTGGCTCAATTCTGATCGGTTGCAACGGGATTTCTGTTCCACCGGAGGGTCCACCTTTAGACACTTCGCACCGTAGCGACGTACTTGACCTGGCGAGGAGCAGCTTGGTAAGGTGATGTCTCCTGCGAGCATGCCTCCCGAGCTGAAATTGCTGACCATTGCCCTACGCATACACCTCTTTTTCCTTTGTAAGGTCAAGGACGTGATCGGTACGAATGCTAACTTGTTCAATTATAACTTTTATGTATAGGTAGCATCTGTGCTTGGGTGGCTTTTGGGCGTTTCACGGGGATGGGTGGTTTCCCAGGGAAGTACGTTAATTCAGTATGTACAAATTTTGCAAGAAAAACTAGATGGTAGGTTAGTTTCGGCTGCCCGGCACCATAGGCGTGAAAGGAAAGGGAAAAAAAAGAATTGCACGAACCTAGCCAACAACCTCGTAGAGGAAGCAGCCCGGGAAGGCCTTCTTGACCCGCTCCTCGAGCCACCAGTATGGGGTCCCGTAGGTTATGTCAGTCTCGTCGGTGGAACCACAGCCGCCTGTGAGCAAGGCGACAATGCGGCCGGATCTGTCCAGGATGATGGAGCCCGAATCTCCCGGGGCGGAGAAGGGGCCGCGCTGCTGGTCGTAGGGCAGGATGGCGGTCTCGATGCACGTGCCCATGATGCCGTATTGGCTGCAGACGCGAGTGAACGAGTCCAGTCCATTGGCCCGGCCGACGGTAGTGCCCGTGGTCTGACCGTTCTTCACCACCATCAGTACCTTCTGGCCGTGCACGTCAAGGTGCTGTGGCTGGCGAATCTCGTGGTCCTTGACGACGCCAAAGGCCTGTAGGAGCCCGTTGTCTGGGTACTCGTAGTCCGCCTGGTCCTCAGGATGCGGGAACATGAAATTGCCGAAGTCGGACGGCGAGAGCTTCCCACCTGCAGGATCATACTAGTCAGCCAAAAATGAAATGGAAACGGAAACCGCGACACCGAGGGGGGGTAGGGGAGAAAAGTACCGATGTAGACCTTGTTTCCCGGGAAGGTAGCCCAGTCTATCTTCTCCTTGTAGAGTTGAACAAATGCCCAGTCTCGCGTAAACCTGTGGGGTCCGTCGGAGATTGCGATGGGCTCCACGTGGAGGACGCAGCCGATGACGCGCTGCTCCGGGTTCGTCCTAAGCTTGGTAACCTCGTCGTGGAGCTTGTTCAAGGAGTCGATCATCCTGGTCGCCTGCTCCACCTCATCCTGGATCTCCAGGCGCCTCGCGGTGCCGGCTGCGTTCTTACCGTCGACGGGCTCGCCCAGACTCTGGACCGCCTGATCCCACAAGGTAATGGATTGAGCGAGGTTGTCGATGGAGGCCATCATGGCGTTTGTTGCATTCCGGTAGCCCATGGTGCCTAGCGCGACGATCTCCTCGCGGGGCTGACTGGTGCCCTTGCGCGACATACCCGTGTTGGCAAACTCGGGGGGCGGGCGAGCGACGTGGGCAGCAGTGAGGAGGGCGACGCGGTCGTCGTCACGGCTGAGGCGGAAGTAGAGCGCGCCAGTGCCCTCGTAGTGGGGCGTCCTGAGCGGGGCGATGGAGAGGCCGAGCGTGGGCGTGAAGGCCTTGCGGAACTCGGGGATGGGGTCTCGGAGGGGGTCGAAGGAGAGGAGCTTCGGGCCACCCACATAGCGCATCACCTCCGACTCACGGAAAGCGACCTCGATGTTGGGGAAGCCGGCTTGGCGGAGGATGTCCTTGACGGCATCGGCGGCAGCCACGGCAGCCTCGAAGGCAAGTGTCTCATACTTCACGCCGATCCACATCAGGAGCGGGCAAAACGGCGCCTTCTCCCCGGCGTCGGCGAAGGCGACGGGATCGATCGAGGTCCACTTGATGCCGAGGGCGTCGAGGGCCTGGTAGATGTCGGTACCGATCCTGAGCCAGTCGTTTGCGATGGGGTGACCATACACAGGGCGTGCCTCGCGGATGTAGCGGTATGCTTCGGGACCCTCGCGCTCCGGCCAAGCAGGACCCGACTTGTAGATGCAGGGAGCCCCGCTGGGCATGCCGAAGAAGTCTTTGTAGGCGGCGGGGTAACGGTTGATAAGACGGGACGAGTGAGCGACGACGCCGCCCCCGTTGAGCCCATTTGGCTTGTCAAACGTGGCGGCAGTAGGTGGGACGGGGGTCGGGGCTGGCGAGATGGGCGTCTGGTTTTTGAATCGCGGGGGGATTCTTAGGCACCACTCAAAGAACTCATTGTCGAGGTTGAAGGGGTTACGAGTCACTAGGAAGGAACGGTCAGTAAAGAGGACAGATCGAAAAAAGAGAAGAAAAAGGAAAAAGAAGAAAAAAGAAAGGAGGAAAAGGGCTTGCTTGTGAATGTTTGTGATAATGAGGTGGGGAGCAGAGGCGGGATCGCGGGTGGACGACGAGAGAGCTGAGGAAGAGGGAAAATAAAGAAGATCAAGGTAAGTATACGACGAGATGGCCCAGCCACGCACTTGCAAATAGAGAGAAATGCCCCCAGGCAGAGTTGATGGAGGTTAGTTGTGTGGAGTGGGAAGGGAGGAAAAAAGTGATCGGCAAGATCCTGGGGTGAGCGAAGTCAACAGTGAGGAAGTTTCGAAAAAAAATAATGGGGCTTGGCAGACATCAGAGAGTCGGATGATGATGTTTGGAGAAGACACATTACTGTTTAAATTTTCTGCACTAGCACCGAGAGTCCGGAGATTGATGACGACACACAAACGGTCATTTGGATCGCATTCGGGAATACTATTTACAGGTTCTGTTGCCTATACTACTCTAGTTTGTGCTTGTTTCCCTGCCCCCCGTGGTTTCAACTGATGACAAATAGGATGGCAAAGCAGAGGTTATCGCGAATGAAGGAGGAGGTTCGATTGTTACAGATGTTGATGGGATGAGAGGCTGACGGAAGGCACTAGATCGACAAATTCCTTCAGTGCTATCATGGGTCGGTTCGGAAGAGTACCATAGAACACAGGCGAAATTGCATCTAGTTCGGAATGCAAAGACCACGGTAGCGTACGTCCAGGACTTCCTTGGGAAGAAGTACTCGGAGATCAATCCTACGAATAGCCACAACTCTGCTCACCCAATGGACACCAATGGCGTGCCATCATTCAATCTCCAGCAGGCAGATGACGAGACTGTTTCCACCGTTAGCATCAATGAGATCACCACAAGACACCTTTTTCAGGCTTAGCAACTCCGCGTCGGACTCTTTTGGGCGCAAGGTTACCGGTGCCGTGATCACTGTTTCGACCGACTTTTCGGATACAAAGTACCACCAAGGAAGCGCTTGTTGCCGCGTCTAAGGCTGGGGAGCTTGAGGTTTTGTACATCATTCACAAACTGGTGCAGCTGTCGTTGCATATGCTGCGAGGCAGACACCCGAAGAGCAGGGCGTTGACAAGAATATTTTGGTGGCCGATCCCGGAGGTACAGTACTAGGTGTGATGCTGCCGTTGTCGTATCTGGGGATGGGATGTACACCATTCTTGCGACGGCTCATAATTATGGACTTGGCAGGCTGAAGCTTGATGAGGTGCTTGTGAATCGCTTTTCGAAAGAGTTTATCAAGAAGCATAAGGTTGATCCAGGAAATGAGAGGCCACTTGCCAAGCTGAGGCTGGGGGCTGAGGGGGCCATGAGGGTTGTCGCTGGGCACCTCGGTGACCATTTCTATCGAGTCGCTCCTGATGGATACGACCTCCCCTTTACCGTTAACAGACTGCGGTACGAGCTCTCCGCGAAGAAGGTGTTTGACCAAATTGTGTCACTCGTGGAGAATGTTGCGAAGAAAGCGGAGTTGGATCCGTTAGACATTGGTGAGGTTTGTCTCCTCATTCTAGAACTCGCTATCTAATTCTAACCACGATCTAGATAATCCTCTCAGGCGGGACCTCCCACACTCTCAAAATCGCCTCTTGCATTGCCGCCCTCTTCTCAGATTCGGTACCCGTAAATGTCCCGGCAACACTCACAACGGCACTCAGTCCGTCATAACTCTCGGCTCGCGGCGCAGCAACCCAAGCTTCACTAAATGGTGAATTCGACAAGCAAGGCATCGAGCAATCTACCCACCCGGCAGTGAGCCTAGCCCCCCCGACTCTCGCATCCAATCAGTGTCATAATCGGCGAAGATAATAGCTTCCAAACAATACTCAAAACCCAGACCGCTGCTCCCGCTTGGAGGATCGCTCAATCCGATGTTCCATCTGACAGCGACGTGATCATTAGAATCTCCGAGGGTATTAGAGAAATTGTGGTTGAGAAGGTTGAGCGACAAGTCAGTGGTGGGAACAGCGAGGACGATGACGGGGAGGCGAATGAAGATGATGAAGTGGAGGAGGAAGAAGTCTGCAATCGTGTACTAAAAGTGCACAAAGTCACTCCCGAAGCAGCCATCAAGGGCACTACGAAAAGCGGGAAAGTCGAAGTTACTATCAACGTCGGCTCGGACCTTGATCTGAATGTTGCTGTCAGTGTGGTGGTTGGCACGCAACTTGGGGTTAGGGGAGAGATCAAGCCTAAGGCCAGACCCGCGCAGTAATCTGTTCGTGTGGTTGTACCTACACGTAAAATTGGGGGAAAATGTTTCGTTACCCACTTACTTGCTTTTAGTGTGGTGCTTTTTAGCTACCGTTTTTCCAACTTAGTACTAGATTGTGTTGAGCTTGAAATTGATTGATTGATTGTATAGGTGGTCATCGATTATCACTCATGGTTGAAACTGCCCTTGCGCAGATCCTGACCTTACAAGTACTCGTACATCGTTTTCCCTTCCCCTGCTGGCGTGATATCACACCTAGAAAAAGAAAAAGAGGCCCCGGCTCGGTGTATAGTGCGTAATAAATGTGGGTTCGGGCATTGGTTGATTCCGCTAGGCATACCCGATTTCCAGTCAGTGCACCTTCAAACAACCATTGGTCGTACCGAGCCTCCGCTTAGAGGTTGTAGGCTTACTGTGCTGTTTTTACCTCCCCCGTGTCATTAAATCGCCGGTATCCTCCACCGTGAGCTGTCGAAGGAAAGGGGGTAGCTGCTGGTCACTGTTTATCACTCGGAAGGTAGCATGGGTCTCTCTTGAATGGTATGGTTGTCGGACTTCCTAATAACCTACAAAGGATAGAATGTCGTTGATGGTATGTCGTTGATGGTATGTCGTTGATGGTATGTCGTTGATGGTATGTCGTTGCTGGAATGTTATTGATAGAATATTGAGAATGGAATGTTAGCTATGGCTGGAAATGCTTGATATACAACCTAGTGGCCTGCTACGACCCTCGGAATTAGCGAAATTATTACGGAGGAGTCTAAGTCTCAAATTCCTCACCTTTTCGGAATTCTGTTTATTGATTGTTTTCTTCGGTCTCCACCCTCCCTCCAACCAACAACCACCGGCAAACCCACTGTCCACACCATCTCCCTCGCACCACCTCTAGTTACCGCCTAGTAGTCTCGCCTCCTACCCACTCTTCAATCCTCCCGGCAACATCTCCAACCAACCTCACATACCCATCTTCCAAAAATAAGAGTTCACAAAGAGCACCAATCTCGTCCACTCCCATCATTTTAACCTGGACCCAGCAGGCATCTTCCACTTATAACTCTTGCTTTTTGGGTTTATGGGCATTGGTGTTAAGGGGTAGGTATGCGTAAGGAGTTAGCGACAGAGACGGGGAGGGGAACTGTACAGAACATTTCAGGGAGGTGGTATGATACTTTCCCCGGTTGGGTTGTAAACAGGCCCTTCCGGAATGCCTCCTAACCCCCACCCCTCCCGGTTCCATTCCATTCTTTCCTTCTCTAGCTGTAGTCTCTCCCCCTTGCCGTCGTGCTGGGTGGCCCATTTTCTCCTCTTCCTTCTGCGCTTCTCCGGCTCAGTCTTCTCAGTTGCCCCCTTCCAGTCTTAACTGCTCCTCTTTAACCTTCCACCCTTCTTTCACAGCTTCACTGTCTTTGCAGCAGCCTTCTCCAAGGGTTTACACACAGTTGCATCCGGGATGTGTGAGTAGTGAAATCATGTAGGCTTTGGTAGTGGCAGTGGGACTACTTAAGCAGTACCCCTAGGCGGCCCGAGTTGAGTTCACGGACCCGCCAATTAAATAGCCTGTTTTTGGTTTCAACTTTTGGAACATTATGATAAACGGTGCAAGTTTCTCATAAAATTCATCGGTCCGATTTTTGTAGTAGTCGGCTCGAACCCCGGCATGCATATTCAGGATCTTGAGTGTTTCAGGGTGCGCGGGAGAAGTTGGTCTTAATAATGAAGTTAAGATGCTCGTGTGAGAAATGGACAGTTACCCACTGATATTCCATAAATCGGTGGGGCGCAATCCATACTTTTACTGGGATGCAAATATATCGTCCCTCCCCCCTATGCCTTCAAACAGCAAGACATCGACAGCACCGTCTCCTCCATGTGCCGTCAAATTTCCCTCAAGAATAATATCAAAGTCTGACTGCTTCACTGAGTTTTTTAGTTTGTCTTGCTTAATGATACAAATAAACCTCCGCTGCACCTGTTTATTTTCCTCTACGGCAGATGACAATGTAGACAAGTGGGCCGTCAGCTCTTTGGCATCGTTGATAATGCCCTCGGCCTTGCCCTGAAGTTCAGCTGTCTCCGATTTTGAACCCGCCGGGTCAAGCCAACAGTGGTTACCTGACATAAATCTTATTGTTATGGCGCAGGGCTGATATGATGGGAGGAACGTTAAACGATATAAAGAGAATTGGTATTTCCTGATGATTGTCTTTCTTGTCCTACACATTTCTATCTACTGTGTAAAGGGTGATTTAAATAGACAGACCTACCATACAACTGCCACCGAATAACTCTTCAGCCTAGATCCCTGCACATGTGATATTTCACATGAGTCCAGGGCCCCTCCGGCAACTTTCTCATCCTCCAGGGTTCGTGCTACCAGACCTGTACCTGATTGCCTATCGAGAAACCCTATCGAAAACCTACTTGAGCCCCTGCCCAGATAGGTTACAGCTTGGGCGGGAAGATGTCAATTCCAATAGGCCAGACACTCTTAGCCGACCACCGCTCTTGTATCCCGCTCGTCATGGACATAGGGGAATCCTGAAAACCTTTGTTGAGGAGGGAGAGGTCAACCCTGGTAGGTCAGATGATTGCGGCCAAATACCACTCTCACTCCCTACTTAAGATTGACCCAAGGAGGTGGTGAAAGTACTACACGGGCGGGAAGATATCAACCCGGATAGTCCACAGCTCTCGTTCGCTGCTTGGGATGAATATGAGGGGGCAGCGAAAATACTACCCGGGAGGGAAGACATCAGCCCCGACAAACCAGACAATTTCAAACCCCTCTCTCGTGCGCAGCTATGGATGGCTACCAGAAGGCGGTAGGGCTGCTACAATCCGAGAAATGCGGTAACCCCTAACTCGATTTGATGCCTAGAGAACATCACCTCGTTCGGTCCGCCGCCGTTCCTTCTCTTCCCGAGCCCATTTCTCCTAAAATTTGTCCTTGGATATCCCCCCTTGTAGTCGAGGGAAATCACATGAGATGAGCTCGGAATGCACGTATATGTCACCTCGCCGACGTGAACTTCCCTGGGGTCTTGCTTCTACTAGTGACATCCGGCGTGGGTTTGTGAGTTTCTCTTTTTCCTGAGTATGGTAGAGTTTGGAACCAGTTCTAAAACTGCGACAAATTCTAGTTTACACCGCGTAGTTTTCATCCGATCCTATTTGATTTTTTTCCCAGCGGTATATTCTTGCCCAACCAGTTTTTTTCTCTGCAGGATGATAGATAAACATAATATTATAGGGTGTTATTCAGATGGAAGGAATGTGGTGTACGATAGCGCAAGGATCCTTGAGACAATTGTGTGCAACTATGTAAATATTTGATGACACAGCTCCACGAATAGCACGATACCATATCATATTTAGCGGAAACAAATTAACCACAACCCCCAATAGCATTACAAGATCGGTTGGAAAGAGCTCCTCCCCAAGTCTCGCTGAAAGGCAACTCATCAAGGACAAAGCCCTCCCTGTTCACAATTCGAAAGTATCAAGGGAATCATTTAACTCCCATACTGATACCCTTACCGGTGCATAAAAGGGTACCACCGCGGTACAGTTCCCCCTGCGAGTGAATTGGAGGAAAAGTTGAATGAAGGGGTTTTTTCTTTCTTCTTGGAACGATACGATAGAGCTTCATTACAGCCAATACTGTGTTGCTACTGTATTCGGCGGTGTAAATTAAGCTATCCGTTGTAAATGAACTGCGCAGTGGCGGACGAGGCAGTACATGCCACACCCGAAAGACCCTCCATTAAAATAAAGAACCAGATACAGCAGTAGAAGAAAAATCCGGGATTGGGATACTTCGCTGCCCCGCGCCTATTTCTCGCCCTCGGCAAAGCATTCGGATAGCACATATGAAGCGAACGGAGAGACTGTCCACCCCCTGTGCCGGGGCCATCCTGCGACGATTTCAGGGTCCCGTACGACCACTCAGGCCTTGAGTTAATAACAATATTCAGCCAGATCACAAAACGGCGCTCGGTGCAAAAAACACCTTTTTTCCAAGTCCACGCTCCCCGAAGAACACTGGACCGGCTCAGCTGGGTGTTTTGCCTAACTCAGGAATGTATGGAAAACTCGCTGAATAATATACGACATGATAGAATTCTTCAATGGAGAAACCCACGTCGGCATTCCCCAGTCCTTAGCAGAAATTTGCCAAAGATACCATCTCTGGGGTCCAGCCAACCCCACCGTCGAGAGCACTTGCCCGTGTACAAGTATACCACAAACACACCGATATATATCATACTCCTCCTGGTTCTCACCTTTACTGGACAAATAATGGAAGAGATCCGGGATTGAGGAATAGTGGGGTGGTGGTACCTTTTCATCAATGATTACACGACCTTTCGAATGACGTACCACCAATCAATGAAACAGTACCAATGGCTGCCATGGATAACGCTTTCCCGGAGCTAGATTAATAATTCCACAAAAATCGGGAAGCCCTATATATACCTCTACCTACCAGTAGCCTACGCTCTGGATATGAGAATACGGTTATATTGTGAGCGCAAACTGCGATTGCACCCCCCCCCCCCCTCTGTCGCCTCCTACTCCCTTTTCCGCATTTGCATCTCCCGCTGTTTCATTCCCTTCCCCCCTCTATGCATCCGAATCATCTCTTCGTGCATCTCTCTGGTCTCTTTCTCCGCAATTGTTTTCTCCTGCAGCCTCCTTCCCTTCTCCTTTTTGCTTGCTATCCATTTCGGCATGCCTCTCCCTAGCCTCCGACTTCCTCTGGAGCCTTGCTACCTTCGTCAACTCCTTCCTCCAGGCCTTCAGGAAGGTGGTTGTCTTATCCTTGATAATAGCCCTCACCCGATCACCATGAGGATCCATGATGGTGATCAATTTTGACTTAACCTTCTTGTTGCCATTGCCAATCTTTATGTTCCACCTTGTGCTAGACTTCACTCCAAGCGCCCAGAGATCGCCCCATCCGCTCTTTCTTATGTCTCCGAACTCCGGTTTTCCGAGGCTTTTAGGGGCAACCCGTCGTTCGATGGAGCCGGGCGGAGTTCACACGTCGAGAATGACATGCCTGCGGCATTTAATGGGCAGGGGATGATGCATGGGGGGGTTGGAATGCAATTGCGGAGTTGTGACGCTGTGTTGAACTGGCGTGCCGTGTTCACCGTCGATAAGGGTTGTGCCAAAGTCGTCTTTTGTTGGGCTGATCTTGTTCTTCGTGTCAATGCGGTGGTTGATACCACGGCGGAATGCGACATATGAGTACTCGCAGTCCTCGTTGTTTTTGGATAGCTCCGCTATGAGTCTCTGCAGATAGCTGGGGTTCTCATCGCACTGTGAGAAGCAGCAGTCGTATTTGCATTGTGGGCCGTCCGTGGAGCCCGAGATGAACATAGGACATTGTTCATGGTTCGCGCATGGGGTGATTATAGCGCCGGACTCGTTTTTGATAGCGGGGTCGGCGGAGCCATAGGTATTCCTGGGTGGAAGGGATTGAAAAGCTTTGTCAACGTCATTGATGTAGTTCTTTGAGATAGTGGGGCGGACGTAGGTGATAGCCTCGAAGCCCATTGGCGGGCCCTTCTCGGTCATCAAAAGAACGCTGAGCTTCAGATTTTGGGGCGACCAGAGTTGTTTAATAACGGCGGCGGAAAAGCGACTTCAATATCTGGAGGAGTCCGTTTGTGGCAATCACCAGACAGTAGAGTTTCTCGGCTGAGCCTTATTATTCTCTGTCGGGGTGCCCAGCATGTGGTGTAGGCTTTCGAAATAGATATTCGGCACTCAGGGAATAAACCGAGTATCGTCCAAGAGCTTCGAATCCTTCTCTCTAAGAGCGATGGGCCCAGCAGCAACAACAGCCCGCAATTTACTCTTTCTCTCGCCACCAGGAGAGCCTTCCCACCCGGTCCAGGTATCGGCTTCCCTGTTCTCTCCGAAAGTCCATCCCTCCTTACCTCCTCTTGTGCTTCAAGCACATTCTTAACACCCAGCTGGCCCCGATCCCCGCCTAGCATCCAGTGGCCGCCTAACGATTTCCGCAACTCGGTCAACAAACTCAAGTACTGCCCATGCAGCCCGGGCATCACCCCTGTGAGAAACACTTCGGCATTCATATCCGACATGTTACTGTTGATTGGGCTCAAGGGGATAGTCAACTGGTAATTACTCTGCTTCCTCACGTAGATGGGTGAGAATTGGAGATGTGGACCGCTGAGAGTCCAGTGAGCCGATTCTGCTAGATGGGAAGTGGTGACATCCGCGATCACAGACTCAGTCTGGTCCCTTACCAATGGTGGAAGTCGGATCTGGGACGATGTGAACCGACTGACGTGAGTGAGCGGGTCAGGTTGGCTCCTTCCTCAAACAGTTTGGAAGTGTGGTGTGAAGGTGGCGCAATTGGGAAGGGGGTCTCGGAAGAGAGAGCCGTTCCCGTATAATTTCAATCGGTATACTCGGAACCTCGGTCAAGCTCTCCGGAAGTGCAGTAACACATCTGCACCAGGACCAGACCAGGTACCATATGGCATATGGAAGGGTATAAACAGTGTAAACCGTAAGATTATAGCCGTGGTCGTCAACCACCTGCTTAGACGGTCCATACACCCACCATCACTCAAGGATTCGCTAGGAATACTCCTTCCCAAACCAGCAAAAGGGGACTGGGACACCTTTGCGAGCTACAGAGTTAGCGCGCGAATGCAAAAATTCTCAAAGATAGCCAAACGCATTATCAACTAACGTGTTATCAAATTTGCTAACGCAAATGACCTATACTCAACAAGACAAACTGGCAGCCTCCTCCAGAGAGCCACATTCAATGCCAGGATTTCGCTTAAACATGGGGTCCAAGAAGTGCAAGCCGCTGGTCTTAAGGCCAGCACTATGTTCTTATACATCGATGGTGGATTTGACAATGTTGACAATGGTATACTACTTTGGAGACCTTGATCAAGGATACCCCCGAGTACCTGACCAGATGGATTTCAAACTTCATATCATACAGACAATGCACAATCATCTTCCCCGGCTCACTAAGGACTCGGAGTATGAATGGCATCAATACAGGGATCCCACAAGGTTCCCCACTATCCCCACTCCTATTCATAATCTACGTTGAACCGCTTCACTTGTGTTTGGACCCAACTAGGGAATTTATCATTTCAAATGTTGATGATATCCAGATAACAGTTAGTTCACTCTCATGGAACACAAATACCTGACTACTGGAGGAAGTGTACCAAAGAATCCAGGCAGCAGCTTCAGGTATAGGGCTAAGCACTCTACACACAAAACAGGCCTGATGTATTGGAGAACACGAAATGAGCGTGCAGCAAAGTGCAAGAACCTTTTTGGGCTCCATCGTTATAGACGAACAATACATTCAACCAGCCTCAAAGGCAGTCAAGTGGCTTGAATTCTACTTTGAACCAAACCACAGCACATGGACACAGTCGGCAAAGAGACTCGCCCTGGCACAAGCCGGCTTTGAAAGGATAAAACGACTCTCTTCACGAGGTGGAAGACTCACACTATACAGTCCCCTCAGAATGGCCAAGGCAATCATTGTCCCCACTCTATTCTATGGCTCTGAATTCCTTGAACCAAGTGTCACCATGAGCAATTAGATGGAAATGTTCAACTTTATCAAGATGCGTCTACTAAGCCACTTTTGTGACCATATATGCCAGTTTGGCAACATTCCGATGTATTCCACTGAGATCGGAGAGCTCGCTCACAAAACGCAAATCAAAGACGGATGGCGCCAATCGAACAAAAATGATGCAGCACGCCAGATCGTCCACATCTACGGTCGTCAACATGCCATCAGAATGCGACTGTTGAACCTTGAATCTCTAAAATGTCGCGACGCCAATCTCTCAGGTGACGTCTTGCATCATTTAGACTGGACGGCCAGCACCGTGACTGCAGCAGCGCCGGTTGTCCGCAGGAGGGTCCTGAAGGGACGTCCGGAAGATGTGTCTAATGTCGTGGATTTTAGCCGGATCTCGGGAGCCTCACTCGAGATTATATATCGTGAATTGATCCGATATAGCAGACATAACCTGCCCGCAGTGCACCGTCTTCCTGAGGACCATGCAATGCTTCGATCACTCCTGGTTGAGCTACTCACACAACTTGAAATCCCAGTTCTTGCGTTCCAAGAAGCCGATGTTTACGAGATCTACCGTGCACAATCCACCGGCGATCTACACTTTAGAAACCAGGGCAGTCGCAATGAATGGGTTTGGGTACAACCGGGTACGGAAGAAATGTATGGCGCGCTGAGGGGTCATCTGCCGGCAAAGCTAGTTGCCCTCTTAAATATCAGGGACTACAGATCTGACAATACTGTGCGTCAGGTCGCCGGTGTTCAGATGCTGACCCCAGTCAACTCAGGGTGCCTATCGGATCAACATGGCCTTGTCACAGTGCAGATGAGGGAGGACGCACGAGGGTTTACAATAGTAGATATAGGACAATCCTCGGTCTGGCGCATCTGATCCAGGAGGAGGACCGGCGCTGGCTTATAAATAGCCGGATTGATTTGAGAACATTTAATGAGGTTTATTAAAGAATCTGGATGAGAGAATCAGGACTCAGCTATGCGGGAGAATCATACATGATCTTGATACTGTATATAGAAGATATAGAAGTGACTTTAAACCCACATCATGAGTTCGCCAGACTAGTGAGGCGTGATATGTGATACGTGAGATGTGAGATGTGAAAAAAAAAGTGCTGCTGCCTCAGACGCCAGCAGACCGACGTCTGAGGAAGCAGCGAATTAATTCAGGTTGAGAGTACTCAAGTGGGGATGAGGGGCGGGATACGTCAGGACGCAGAGAAGAAGCGACGCGGAGCGAGCACGATCAGGAGGAAGAGGCGATGAGAGGGAGAATGTGGGGTAGTCTGGACGTCAGGAGAACGCGACGTTGCGTCAGGACGTAAGGAACGTTGCGATGCAAGTCAGGACGCACAGGACGCATGGGACCCAGAATATCCGGCGCTTGCGTCAGGACGCAACGCCGGCGGATCATACCCAAGATCCGTTTTTGCTGATGTTCGGTGCGGTCACACTCTTAGGATCTGTCTTCCTACAGCGTGCCCCCGTTACAGTATGGGTACTCGTGTATCTTCCTATCTCATCACTTCGCTTGCCTACTCTAACTCCCTGTCTATCTTTACTATCACTGATGATGATCAGCTATCATGCTTGGTGCTCCTACCACCAGCTGTCTACAAAGACTTTCAACAGCGATGGCTCTTCAATGATAATGAGACAACAACGATGTGCTAAATAGCAGAATCATAAATGATGACCAATTGGCAAATTAGCATGGCATAATGGTACAGGTTGATTGATGGCGCTTGCCCGGCCTGGCCACTGGTGGAGGAGTATAATAGTAAGTAAACCTTGGTTTCGCGTATCTTATCTGCAAAGCTAACCGATAGTGGTTGAAGGATGCTGGCTGACTATATTAGACCACTATTCACCAACAATCACCAAGACATCAGCCGACACAGAAGACAAATGCCAAAACGTCAACCGACACTTCGGTAAAAGGGTTTCAACCATCTCCTGCCACTCTCCCCATGTTCCCGATTCCCTCTCATCACCTCCAGCCCATCCCCCCATCTCTATTCCTGCCTACACATCATACACAACTACTACCGGTACGACAAACACCCCCCTCCCCCTAGAAGGTATCTGCTATCCCTTGGAAGGCATTGGATTCAGCCAGCCTTGGTTGCCGTCTCGCTCGGGTATCGGCTATGCCACCCGGGGTGGCGGATCCACACATAGCACAAGAACATAATACAAGCACAGTTTGGATTGTGACCTAGTGGTGGGCTATACTATCAGCTTTCTAATCAGAGCTATGTGCAGCCATGCCATATCAGAGGTTTTGTCCCCCTGTGCAGCTGGCATACCCACCACCGCAAGTCATCTTTATATTATGATTGGTTGATTGTTTCATGACTCACTATTGTGATGTCAGATGATGTAATGACTTTCGCACAAGACTCAGATTATGAGTCATAGCTTTCATGCATGTGACTCGTTCGAGTACATGACTTGTTTTATGAGTTTTAATTAGTTAACAGATGTTGGGCAGTTGACTCAAGAGAGTTAGCTGATCAATTTCACACTATGAGTCATAAAGGTTGTGTGACACAAGGTGATGAGTCACCAGAGTTAGGGTTATGAGAAGACGCCTATATAAGAAGCTTGGTTCTGACAAGAGATAGGATCTTCATGCAACCATCTAAGTACTTTTCTATACTTAAGTTGTAATAGCATTATCTTTACTATCATACACTCCTGCTCTACGAGAACTTACGACCTAAGAACCTAGAGACTATTGTGATAGTCTCAGTGATGGGTGGCCCGATATAGAACTATTGTGATAGTTCTACAAGCAGAACGATCTACCCTTCTTACTATCTGACAAGATAGTATCCCTCAATACAAGCAAGCCAGTTCCATAGTATCTGAAGATATACTACCTTCTACCCCCTACTGCATATACACAAGACTCGCTTACGCAGAAGACGACTCGGACTATCATTACCTGTTGCATACCTGCTCAACAATAGGATTGTTACAAAAAGTATAAAGAAGTGATCTGGGAACTTGTCCAAATGGGATATTTAATAGCTCAAATGAATGGCCTCAACTGGGAGAATTCAACGGTAGTATCCCATTTTGATTGGAGGTATATCGCCTGAGTTATCTGGTAGAATGTAGGTATCTGCCCTTAAGGGAGCGATATAGGAGGAAAGAAAGTATAGAAGGGGCCTTTCCAAGGCTCAAGTGCACTGGGGAATGGGAGGTGTTTTTGAAAATCTCAGCACTACTAACAAATTAAGCAAGCCTCCCAGAGTCCTATTGGGTCTTTTCTAACTCTTTTGCTAACCTGTCTGGTAGCTACCATGTCAAAAGGCCTAAGCCCAACTGTCAAATGTGATTTAAGTAAGGGCTAAAAATCTCGGCACTATTGTACTCCCACACACAGGGACTTTAGGATGAAGACAGTCCCCCATGGGACTCCAGGGGGCCACTGTCCACAATGGAACTACTCAGGAGTAGCAGGTCTATAACGGAAAAGCTCAGGGGGAATAGTGGTCCCACAGGCGGTAGTGTGGGACTTCAGACAGTGCCAGACCACCAGCCTGTTACCCCTGAATTATGTGGTTACTGCAATACTCTCTGAATTTGCTATGTATAGCTTAACCCAACTGGTAAGGCCCTGCCAGTGAATTATGAGTAAACTATAGTTGTCCCATGGAGGCTACCATGGTTCCAATCAATACCTAATGTCTTATGAGGTATGATAGGTATAGGGCTCCCTCGTAATACTACCACCTCCTACATGAACCAGAGTGTGATATATTTGAGGTAAAACCTTTTTTGCTGATGGAGGCCATTGGAGGGGGAAACGACTTCCGGATTTTTGATGTAGTCATTGTTGCTAGGACACCCATCAGAACAATTGAGGGTCTCATACCTGATGCCAGAGGAAGCGTCCCTCATGCTGTGAAACTTGGAAACCTTTTTGTTTAAAAGCAAAATAAAGAAACCCTTGTTGGCAACACTCAAGAACTTAATCTAGCCAATATTTCTCATGGTCTAGCCGTCGAGCTTGAGGCACTAAAAATCAAAATGACAGAATTGAACATGGCAAGCAGGAGTCAAGAAGCACGTTTGGGATACCTTATCAATTCTAGTGACTGGTATGGAAAAATTTGGACTCATTTTCTGGCTTTGTTTAGTAACAAGCACTTTGGACTTACTGAAGAGAAGAAAAAACTATTGAGCAAGGAAATAAGGTGGCTGACTGGGGTGACATACTTTTCAACTATACCTTTTATGACAAACCTAACGGTAAAACTGATTCAGAAGTGTTCAAGACCTTGTCTGGTGTTTTGCCGAATGATGTCGAGTGGATAAGTGAGTGATCTACCCTACCCATAAGATCTTGTCCATAATGAACATTACTAGTCTAACTTGTCTACTAAAGCACCACAGGACAATTAATTTTTTGAATATCCATGTTGGCATTTTCAGCTCAAAGCACAAAATAGCCCCCTCAAAATTCCTTGACGCATTTTCAAATTTCGTCTCATTGTTTGAAAAATCTAAGTTTGACGAGTCCTTTCAAGAAGAAAAAACAGATGTCGGCCAAGCCTACAAGGCATCTCTCAGCTTTGCTGAGAATGAAGTGAAACGAGTGAAGCCGAAAAAAATTCGTCTAAAAAAATCCAACCCACTCTCACCTACAGCATAACGGCTTTAAGAGTCACCACAATTGGCCTAGTTGGTTTGTTGTGGGAAATAGGTGTTTGTTTCCTTCTACCTTCTTCCGCTTGCAGAACTTAAAAAACGCCTTGCATTGTTCATAGAGTGGCTGTTCTTTTTTTGTTTTCATAATATTTTTTTTTTTGATTTGGCTTAGACACCACTTTCAACATGTCTTGCCTGGTCTCGCGCATTATCCCAAATGAACACACATGGGTTCTTGGTTCATTAGGGGCATTTGCTTGTCTGTCTTTCCCTTCTCTTTTTTTCTTTTCTTTACTCACTCTATTTCTACCGGACATGGAAGGGTTTTCCTAAAGGGCTGATGCTACTCAATTTTTTCACTACTAAGGTATAGGGCGCTTTGGGGGAGGGAGCGTGTGCTGTATATAAAGCTCCAAGCACCCATAAAAACAGTATGCTGAAATGTCATGAAATTGTTTCCCCTCATGATTTTAGGACATTGGTTACATTTGCCTAGATGCTCCACCCGCTGTGACAAGGGCGCGGGAACCAGCGCTGTTGCGCTAGCAGCTCTTTAGCAACGCTTTGGACTTTTCTGGCTAGAGCATCTACATGCTTAATAAATGCGGTGCTGAGAAGTTCTTCATCGTGGAGCTCTGCGATGACATACCTATCGATACGGCCATCTTGGCGGGATTTGAGTTTTTCTTATCCATGTTTCATAGTATCAAGATGTTTGTCAGAGATCGGTATCCAATCAAACAGAATGGCTGGAAGGATCTCAGTACCTTCGAAGAGGAGAATTCTCGGTAGGCGCAGGCCTTTCTGATTGAGAACTGACTCGTATGGGCGAGGTATTTGAAGGTTGAGCTTTTGACCCAGTACGGGAATGAGTTTTATTGTCCGGTTACCTTGTCGAGGGTACATGAGGCGACTATGATGGAAGAGTTGAAACACCTAGGCGAGATCATCTGTGTTGGCGGGGCCAGGAGTACATCATTGAGCAAGTGGCACCTGAGGCCGTTGCAATGAATATACAGAAGGAGGTGCACGCCGTCAATGAAGCCCTGGTTCGGGAGACCAGGTTCCAAAGGTATCATGACCGATCGGCGATTTCTGAGCCGGTATTGATATTGGGAGTTGAGTCTTTGTTTCTGCGGACTTGTGAAGCCATGAGTATGCCCTCTGCGACGCATCCCACTCCCACCTCCAGCATTGCGGAGTCGTCCACTGTCATAGAGGCTGGGATATTTTCTTCCTCAGTAGGAATAATAGGGGCCATCTGTCCTAAGAGTACGATCTCGAATCCCACGGAAACAGCGCCAGCAAGGGCCCAACACCGGCGACTCCCCCCATGCCAGAGACAAAGAGAGGGAGACGGCATCTAAGAATACCTCTGCCAGTGTTAAAGCACCCACCACAACCTTCCGAGGCCCAAACACCACCACACCCCTTTCCTTCCCCCCCCTCCTCTCCTTCACCCTCCAGATCCCAAGTAACGCAGGCTCATTCCCACCCCCACCCTCTCCCCGTGGTGTCAACAACCCAAAAAGCAGCTTCTTTAAAACTTTATACAGGTTTCTAAGCCTGCTAAAAGCAACACAACCCTCTCATTGCAACACATAGAAGAGCAATCCCACATACTCCGCCATGCCTTCTTCAAGTCTGAAAACTGTCAAATGGAGAAGAAGGAACAATCCGTTGAGAAACTAAATTCTACAGTTACGTCTGTCCCCCTTTCCATCTCCAGATTCCCGGGGGTACTAACGCTCTGGAGAGGGAACAATACCACCAGCTCTAGCAATCAACCATGACAGCCTTCGAATCACAAAGCACGCACACAGGCCAGCAGACACAACCCCTGAGGACACAGCTAACCTTACTCATCAATGAACTTCTCTCCAGCGGTGCATCTACGAGCTACAAACCCTCCTGCTACTACTAATAACCATAGCTGTGGCGGTCAGCACTGCTATATTATTTTGTAATGTGGGATCAACCTCTTCGAACCCAGTCCCATTCACAATGGTATGGATAGAAGGAGGCTGAGGGTTCCTAACAAGACACCTACGCTCTACCTCCCAGGATGACGATCTGCACACACCACCACCCCAAATGACGACGTCGCAATTACCACCTAGCGGGGATTCACTAATTTCTCCGGCATTGGAGCTCTCACTCCCGAGCCTCGCCACTCTTGCCAGAGAGGATGAGGAGAAAATCAAGGGAAAAAGAAGCTCCCCTGCAACATACTATAGGACAAGAGATGTTTCCTTACCTTGTGGCTAAAATTCATGGCTGCGTAGCGTGCTGCGAAGTGCGGTCGGTTGTCGGTTCACGGCTGACAGGGTATTTTTCCGGTGTCCATCACAACCGATTTGGTTTATCTCCTACCTAAATTAGCCCTAGGAGCAAATCTACCCGGCCATTCTTGTTTTCGTCATGGCAAAGCTGAATAGTAATTACTGATTATGTGGTATTCTACGCACTACACCACTTCTCTATCCTTTATTTATCGTCTCCTGTAACCATCAAACCCCGTTCAAATATCCCTCAGGCTCTTCCTCAATGACAACCATCGATAGGTACTCTCTAAGAGGCGGTGATGCTGTTCTTCCTCTCTTTTCGCTGAAGGGTCGGACCGCCATTGTCTCGGGAGCCGGTGCCGGTATTGGATTGGCAGTAACAGACGCTTTTGCTGAAGCTGGGGCAAATGTTGTCATCTGGTACAACAGCGATAAAAATGCTGTTGAGAGAGCCGAAGCAATCGGCAAGAAATGGGGTGTCAAATGTCAAGGCTGTGTTTCTGAATTCTCCACATGTTTACGACGTAACTAACATCGGTGAATCCAATCCAGCCGCCGCCTACCAGGTGGATATGACTCCCCAAAAAGCTTTCCAAGAGGCCGTCGACATGGCTGTGTCAGAGTCCAACAACCGCCTCGATATCTTCGTTGCAAATGCCAGAATTCCTTGGACCAAAGGTCCTATCCTCGATGCTGGTGAGGAGGGCTTTGACCACTACCGTAAAATCATCGCTACCAATCTCGATGGTGTTTAGGGAGCAACCGGGAAAACACCCTTAGTGTATGATATCCAGCTATTTTTATGGTAAGCCCTGCGGTGTATTTTTTCTATTCTATCATAGCATAACCGGATTGTCTGCTCTTTCCCATCCGAAACCAATGTCAAAAATAAAATTAAACCCGACCCCAAAATAGAAAATCCTCTCCCTGTCCGGAGTCGCTTATTAAGCAACGAGTTCTTGACGTGAGTCCTCTGGTTGCATTAAAGCTGTACAATCCGATCATTGCCATGGATACCGTAAGAACTCGAATAATTGGACCCGAGGCTAGGACGTTGGAGTTGCCTTTGCTGGTAAGGTCTGGTTCTTTTTTCTTTTTCTTTTGTCTCAAGCAGGGGCTGAGGGGGTCAGTTTTCGCTGTGCGCTCGCCCCCCTATCCAGGAGAGGGAATTTCGGACGTCTTTGCCTAGGGTCCAATTATTCGAGTTCTTACGGTACTGCATGCACGCCGGAACAACCCAACTTCCAACAAGCTTACCGCAAATTTCAACTCTACTGATTGGTATTCCTCTAGCAAAGATTTCCGGATGCGGTTATTCGACTTTAGACTTTTTCATTTGAGAGCGCACGCTGGTGCTTAACCTTTAAGTGACTATCATCACTGGGGCAAACCGTTGGTGCCATATGACTGCTGGGGCATTCATCCCCGCTTTGTAGAACATCATAACGTGGTGGGGGAGGCGGAGCGGATGGATATAAAATTCCCGCCAAATCCCCCCCCCCCCCAAGGATTATCTAGAACACAATAAGGAGATACTAAACTAGGGGCCTAGGGCCTCTATTCGTAGAAGAAGCAGAACTTCAATCAAACATCTCCCTCTGGTACAAGCCCTTTTTCCCTCTCAGAGAAGATAAGGCAATTGCGATCTCAGTGTCTGCTCGAACATCGCTGGTACTTCCACCTTTGACCAGGGGTTCTAGGCTGTGCCTGCCATCCCGTCACCGGAAGCGTTCAGAAAGTCGGGCACGATTACGGATCTAGTGCAAATTCATATACACCGCTCACCGCTCCATATTTCTCACACTAGATTTATCCGTAGAAAAGGTCGAGATCTACTGTAGGGTCAATCCGGGTGGGGGTAAATTCCGTAGGACCCAACATTATTTTGTACACAATGTTCTGCTACTTTAACATTAATACCCGTAATCCCCCGGCCACTGGCGCTCCGTCTCCATAGCCCACTGCCATCCCAGCCTCGGCTCACCACGGCCTATCCAGCAACTGCAATTTCCTCGTCAAATACAGTGGCATACTAGGCTTGGACATCCTCTCCGGATGCTCCAACTCAAAAAGCTCATATAGCCCTTTCCATCCACTCGATCTGACAAATTCGACTCCCCAAAGCACCAGATTAAACACAGAACGACCCCTCCTTGGATCAGTGAGGAATTCTTCCAAATACCCCCAGTCGATCTTCATATCTTTAAGCCTTAACTCCCTCATCTGACAAAACCTTATTGATTCAAGCATTCCCCCGACGCTTGGGTCAAGATCATACGTCAGTGGATTTCCCCTACCACCAGTAATGCTCAACTTAGCGAGAGTGAGCCTAAACCCGGAGATAAAGCCATAAATCCCCTTCATCATGACAAGTTGCCTTTCTGAACTCCCCGCAATGGCGGCCGGTGGTAGCACTAAACTTAGGTTGCGCACGTTTGACCAGGCACCTTCCCTACCTAGCAGTGGGTTCCCTCCATCGCCGTACCCGGGGAAAGTGCGCAGGTGCCAGAGTGCGAGCGGGGTGGGGAGTTGCAAGTCGAGCGTTTTCAGGACTAGGGATCCGCCCATTACGTGCTGTGATTCCTCGAATTGGCAGCGCAGGTAGACTAGTGCTTCATCAAGTAGAGTTCTCCCCCATAGATACCCCACACCTGGATTACACCTGATAGAGAGCGCCTCAAGTCTAGGCAGTCGGTCAAAAACCTTCTTGAAAAAGCCCTCCCGGTTGGCTTCCAGGTTTAAGTCTTCGAATAGCCCGGGCATGACGGGTATTTCTGGATCCACAAGACTGTAGGTCCCGCGAGTGCTAAAATGGCCTTGTGCGGGGAGGGGATTCAGACTGCTCCTTCTCGTTGGATCCCCTGGGTGAAGAGGTTCGAATTCTATAGGGCCGACGTTATGGAATGTGATAACGAGGCGATGGGCATGGTGTCCTATTCGCCCAAGGGCCCTAATGTACGCTGAGCGATTGAGAGGTGTCCGCCCGCGCAGGTCCAGGTGGAAACGGATCTCGTTGAACATCCGAGGTCTCTCTGCTGCAACAATGCTGTTTATTCGGCGGTTAACTCTGCTGAAGGACCGGAGGGACTTTGAGTTTAGAAAGGAGAGAATTTTCCGGCGGATTCGGCGGGGGGATCTAGGGTCTTTGCTATCGCCGTGTGGGGGTTGTGAGGCCATTATGCCCTCTAGATTAGTTGAAGGATTTACCATAGTCGAGGGATTGGTTCTGCCTTTGGCGTTTTCTCTCCCTTATATATTAATTTTATGCCTATTATCTTATACCGGTAGGTTTCAATGAGAGGGAGAGGAGGAGGAGGTAGTGGAGGGGAATGATGGATGTGGAGAATTTGCAGGAGTGAGTTAGTTCGTGAAAAGGGCTTTATCTAACAACTGCCTTACGGCGTTAAGACCCTAATTGGACTGTGGTTCGAGAGCCCCCACGTGAGAAGGAATTGTGAATTAGGTCAACAAGGAAATGATTCGATATAGGGTAAATAAATAAGGGCTTTCCATGAAAATCGAAGCGACCTAACAACGGAGGGGGTAAGTGATTGGCATCAGATCTCCTTGTCCCTATATACAATTGTTTGAGCTGTGATCTATTGGAACCCACACATTAGTTTTCAATGCCGAATGGACCACTTTTCTACCCAACCATGTAGACGGCTAGACAGAGTGTATACACAAGGTTGGATTAGAAAATACCTTTTGATACCCTCTGAAGGATATTTTTTCTTCAAGGAAAGGGAGAGGATGGATTATTATTAGTATTTCAGTTCCAGAAAATCCACCTGTGCACAATATACCTCTACCACAGGACCCGGTTTCATACTAATAGAATAATCAGCTGTTAAAACATTGATTTTATGATATAAGTCAATAGATTTCTTATTTACCAGTGACTCTGGGACGTCCAACCCCCCCCCCCCCCCTTTGAATTGGGGGATGGAACGCAGCTAAAAAGATTTAGACTCTTATAATACTTGGGGAATTGTCATAGCTCCGAGATTCTCACTCATTCGGGCTTTTACGTTACATTATATCAAAGTCACCTCAAATCAGGCCTAGGACCCCGCCAAACAGCTCCAGGGATTCGACGTTCGACGTAATAATAATAGCGATGGCTACTTCAACATTTTCAGGGAGGGAAGCCCATCATCTCGTGCTTGAGAGCTACTACTTTTTTGTGCTTTCCTTCCACGATAACACAAGTCCTATTTGTCGTGAAACCGAAACGGCCTGTGACTTGAAACTTGGGTTGTTGGCTACCCTACCCACAACGCGTTCCCTCATCACAGCAAATATGGCCAATTTTTTGATTCTATGAAACCATGATTCATTTGCTATCTATATCAAGCCCTGTTGCTACTTCACTAACCTGCACCACTCCCTGGCCTGTCTTCCTCCATCTGTTTTAATCTTTGAAATACCCTATAGAATATTTGCATCCACTTCGAATGGTTTTCAGCTAATTCCTTTCCAGGGGCACGGAACGAGCGAGTTGTGATCTCCTTAAGCCTACTCCGTAGGATTTTGAATGCAATGAAGCTTTTCCAGTCCTCAAAAGCAAATCTGACCCGGTGTCCATCAAGTATCATTGCACCTGCATGCATCTAACGCTAGAGTCAGATCACCCGCCTTTCCGCTATTGTACGCTTGCTACGTACCTTGTAGTCGGCATCTCCACAGAGCAGCGCAATTGCAATGTCGTCCACATGGCTAGTCTCCTGTGCGTCGTAGCTCCTATGATACTGTTAAACTTCTACGCGCATACAGAATTTGAAGGGTCCTCACCTATTAGATTGGGTAATGCTATGGAATGTCAACCACTCGCTCTTTGTGAATCGGTTGACTGAGCTTGGATGGACGGTAATAGTCTGGTTGTTGAGGACATTTCGCCACCCCTTGCCTTCCTTAGCCAATAGCCTAGGGTAGAAGCTTGCTGCAATAACTGAATTCACCACAGAATCATTTTCGCTATTGTGGTTGACTAACTCTGGGATGGTGAAGAAGTTACGCCGGTAGTAAGCAGTAAATCGGCATCTGGACAACAAGTAAGTGCCGTTCTCTTGTTCTGAATTAACTGGGGGGCCTACCGGTTTAGCTCTTTTTTCTCTTCCTCTTTCAGGGTTAGGAATCTAGCTTCTACTACAGAAACAAGGAGTTGCTGCTTCAATTCCTCAATCCCGCATAAGTTTCGGCTACTGAGATAATTCCTTTGGCAAAATTCACTCTCCGACATCATTGTCTTTCTTTGGCAAACTCGTCTCCATGAAGAGTACGCGTTCCAACCGGTAAGCAGATCTGAGTCGGCTCTTTTGAAAGACAACCTGCAAGATTCGGCTTCCCTCCTATATCCTAGTGGGGTAACGAAGGGAGACTTCGAGGATAAGATAGCTGCAATAGTGAGGGCCGCATCCAAGCATCCATAAATAGAGCCCATGAGCACCAATTTCCCAAGATAAACATCCAGAGGCAGCTTTGCAAGTTGCCGCCCTAATGCAGTGAGCTCCTCTGCTACCGTTAACGCTTTTACCTATAAATTATCAGATTTATCTTATTTCCTGGAATCATGTGGCCAACCTCGATTAAAGAATCTATAGCCCGTCTGATATTCTTTGGTAAGGGGGCATCAAGTGCTTGCGATAAAACCTCTTCGATTTGGCCAAGTTTGCAAATTTTAATCCTCAAAACGAGATCTTGAAGAGACAGTCTCATAATCTCAGGGGTTTGCTGCTCAACCATCTGCCAGTAAAAAAGTCAATAAATACTCCCTCATATCCGCGCAGGGGCGCCAGAAACGCATACCCAATTGTTGTGTTGATTTTTGGGGAACAGGTGAAAACATAGTCCTTTTTGCACTCTTCCAGCTCTACCTCTTCTTTGTTTTGCATTAGCCTGGCTCACAAAGGTCTCCACCAGCCTACTAAGCTGCCTCTTTTCATCAAATCGCATTTCTTTATGCTTTCCCGTATCTATAACACAAGTAACATCCGGAATTGTTATCCCCGTTTCCGCAATATTAGTCGCGATAACAATCTTCCTCATTCCTGAAGGAGGCATCGAAAAAGCTGCCTCCTGATCCTCGCTTGCAATTGTTGAATGAAGAGGATATATCAGCCACCCCCCATACCCCCGGCTGTTTCCGAGGGCTGGGTGTGCCAGTAGCATGTCGTTTAGTCTTCGAATTTCGGCAAACCCAGGCATGAATACAAGTATCGCCTTAGAGTAGCTCACATACTCGGGTGAGCTTCCAAGAAATTCAATAAGACGAACAATCAACTCATAGTTGATATGATAAAGATTTAGACGACATAGGGTATCTTTTATCTCGGGTGGGTAACTTTGCAGATCCCCGAGAAGCGCAGTGATATTCTTAACCTCAACCTCTTCGTCGTTGTCCTCCCACACATTTTGATCACGTGATCCTCGAGGACCATCCTCAATAGTAAACTGGGTAAGTCTGATAGCATCCTCAAGATAGTAGGTCTCCACGGGGAACGTCCTACCCGGAACAATCATGACTGGTGCATTACCAAGATACGCTGAAAACTTATCTGCATCAACAGTGGCAGACATGAGAACAACCCTAGAGCCATTAGAACCATGGAAAAGCTTTTGTTGAAAAGTGAATAATTACTTGAGGTCTTTCCTCCGCACCAATAGCGTCTTCAGAACAAGTAGCAGGAAGTCGCTGTCTAGGCTCCTCTCATGAACTTCGTCCAACACCAAATGAGTCACCTCTTCCAATTCTGGTGACCTCTCAAGCATGCGCATAACAATACCCTATCCGAATCAGTGCTACCCGCCCGAACTCTACAGAAGGAATGAGGAAAAAAAACATACCGTAGTCGCATAGACTAACCTTGTACCAGGGTGCATTCTACCCTCAAGCCGAATAGCATATCCGACGAGTGAACTTCTGCTACCAACTTCGGATTTCCTTTCACCCAGCTCTTCGGACACACGTCTCGCAAGAGATATTGCAGAAATTCTACGTGGCTACAATTTTTTAGTATGATAAACAAATCAAGATGGAAGAAGCATTACCTCGGTACAGTATATGCGGCAAGCTCTCCCGTGGGAGAGTTCGTTCTCTAAGATGAAAGCAGGAGTTTGGGTACTCTTTCCACTATGATTGAAAGTTAGTGTATTTTACTACTTAGAGATGCACGAATCATCTAAATACCATCCGGTTTCGCCGCATATGATAATCACTTGATTATTTTCGATAGCGGCCAAGACATCTTTTTTGAATGCCCACATTGGCAACTGATTTCTATGCCTCAACATCTGTTGATATCCAGAACGATTTGTTCTATAAAACCAATCCTTTTTTATTGCATCTGAAGCCATGCTTCCAGGACCCACCACCCCAGTCGCGGTCCCTTGCTCTTTAGGACCAGCAGCTTTAGCGACCCGAGCCTTCTTTTCTACAAGATCATTGGGCCTGGAAAGGCCAAGATTTTCTATCTTCAATGTTCTTTCCAAATTCCGGAGAACTTCCCGCTCTTGCCTCTCGGATTCCAGCTGACTCTCGTTTAGTAGCTCAAACCATAGCTCACGCCAAATGCTCGGGAGCCGGAGGTATATCTTTTCATCCTTTTTACCACATAACTTGAAAAGGGCATAAGTGGCTATGAAGCCGTCTGCTTGATCTTTACTCATCGCCGCAATTGATGCCATAGAAAACGTAATGCAAAGCGAGCCCAAGGTTGAGATAATAACAGGTGGGCGAGCACCAGGGTCAAGGGTCGGAGTTACAGGGGAAACACCGACACCTACAGACGATAATTCGGAAATGGGCGACCAAGTGATGGTTAGCTTGCTCCGGGCTGAAATCGATGTTCCCTGAATCACTTCGAAGCGGATTTTGGAATTCACATCCCTGAAAATATCAGCAGGCCCAGTTCCACAATTGTTGGAGCCATACTTACCGGCTTCGGCAAAAGTCCTCCAAAACCTTCTTGACCAAAGTCGTACCAACCCCTGCTTTTCCTTTTGGTTTCCCTCTTCCAAAATTCCCCCCAGAAGGGTTGACCGGCTCGAAATCTCTGATATCTACTTTTTCGCTCTCACCCTCCTGCACAATGGTCGATTCTTCTGTCGGTGCCGGTTCAAAAAGGCCACCTATGAACTCCAGATCCATATCCGAATCCTCACCCGTATGCGGCAAATCGATAGGGGAAGCAGACCCTGTTTCTTCCCTGACTTGGCCTCCTTCACGGCCGACTACACCGTCAACCGGTGCCCCGGCTCCTCTCTCAAAGGCCGAACCTGCCCTGCTTTGTCCCTTGGCCGATTCTTCCTTTACTAACCTCAACCTCTCTACACGCCAAATACCCTCTGCTTCCCGAAGGTCAAAGAGTGGGTCGCGGGTAAGCTCACCAAGCTTATTCTGAATCTTGTTGAGTTGTCCCGCTTTAGCAAGAGAAACGCCTGCGATTGAGGAAGCTTTTATCTCACTTTTCCCCTTAACTTTCCTGTCGGTTATGATTGTAGAGGCAGGGTGGAGATGATATTTTTGCGTCTGTAACTTGATGTATTGTGGAATCAGTTCCTCCGGCGCAATCTCTACATCTTCATCCTCACTGCCACTACTTTCCTTGTCCCAAATCGTCTCACCCTTGTCCGAAACCTCTCTGCTCTCAAGACTCCAATCAGCAATGGGACGCGATTCCCCTGCAGTCAAATGACGTTTATCGGCCCAGAAGGGCTGCCGGGGAGTAGATTTTCCAGAGTCAGGTTTCGTTTCACTAGGCGTTACGTCTGGTAGTTCCATTAGTATTCGAGATATAGATTTTCTTGGCATGAATGAGTACCTGATGAGCCTGAGCCCACGTTTTTCTTCTTTCCTTTGCTAATCTCATCATAAAACCCCGGAAGCTCCTCTATCTCGCAATTGAGTGCTAGCCAATCAAACATTTCCCCCAATGCTCCATCTAGTTCTTTCTCTTTATCAAGGGCAGTGTAACCATGATCAGTTAGTGCCAGTAGCCCTTCCTCGACCCTTTCCTTTGGAAAACCCATGGAGACAAAAGTCTTTTGTAGAATCCAAGCATTCAAGAGCAAAGCCTCCCCTCGTTTGCACTCACCCTCATTCCCTTGATACATTCGGGCGAACTCTTCCTTTGCAAGTGCTAGAATCTGATCCCCCACCCCAAGTTCCTTCATTCCACCTGTAGTCTTTGACTGGTTGCTATAACGCGCAAAGTCAAACTCTAGGAGTTTGTTCACCTTCAAAGGGTAGCAAATACTCTTGATTGTGCGTTTCTCCACTTCCACCTTGGTCACAATTCTCTGTGTTTCCCTCCCAGCCCTATGGCCCAGTTTGTCGACAAGCGCCTTCAACCGGTGCTCCTCCATCTCTTCTTCGTTCGGGATATGCGAAATACCATCAGCCTTTCCCGAACCCTCCTCCGAAGGCTCTGCTACCACAAGAGTATCGATCTCTTTTTCCCTCGTACTCTCGGGGACTGGAGCAGGTGTTTTCGTTTTGGATGGCACTGAGGTGGTAGCAAATCCACGTGCAGGATTGTATGCAACCTTATTTTTCTTTTTTCCACCCATTTCGAAATTTGAGCCCTTTCCCGGATATTGAATGATAGAAGTGAAAATATTAGTTTGAGGGAGGGGTGTTGGTGGATTGTGATCGACCGCAGGCTTCAAAGGATTACAAACACCAGCGTCAGTTTGAGGCTGAAGATGAGACCCTGCGCATAAACTGGGGTAGGGTAAGTGAGGCAAACCCGCTCTGATTGGCTCCTGAGCCTAATACACCAAGGGCGTTGTGGCTAGAGTAACAGACGGTTGGCCTAACTTTTTTTCTCCTATCATACCATATTTTGGGTTTCCTATGCTAAAAAGTATTTATAATACTAGTACGGTACTCGTACCCTAAGTTACTCGAGTGCAGTATCCTGAACAAAGAAACAACAAAAATCATCCTCAATTTCTATCCCCTAACCACCAATTCCAAAATCCGCCCTACACCCTACCGAAAATATAAATTAAAACAAATTTCTATGATATCATACACCGAAAGTAGCACTTGCGATACAAGTAGATGCTATTGCCTCCTACAAACCCCTTCCAACCTCCTCATCCCCAACCTTCCCCAATCACTCCTCCCCCCCTCCACTCCCCATTGCCAACCACCCCTCCCCCCTTCCGCCCTAGGACTCACCTCCACATCCCTCAACCCCATCTCCACTCTAGCACTTCTCTCACGAACTCCTTCAACCCGTCGTTTTTCCACCTTCAAGAGCAGCGCCAAGACCAACCCTTCGTATAGTCACACACTCCAATTTCGGCCAGTAAAGTTCGGGTTCGCGAAAACACTTTACGCCCATTCCCCAACCACATAATTTAAGTAGCGAGCTCGCTAGGCCGAAGAAATAAGAATCCAGCAATTGTTGCAAGGATGCCTAACGAAGTCGGGGGAGAAATGAGTCCTATATACCCGCAGCACAAGTGCAGTACATCAATCCCATAATTTCTCCCCAAAGTTATGCCAACACCGGTACCTTGTGTCCCAAACCCCTAGCAGGAATGTGCCAGGGGAATGTTTCGCATGATATCTTTTCTTTCATCTGCCCACCTCAAACTGATTCGCAAACTCTGTGTTGGCGGCGTGGGGAAGCTCACTAGCTTATAGGGCTTGGCCCAACTACCAGCCCATCAGATACGATAACCCTAACCCTGGTACAACCCCATTCTGATGTTTCAGCCTAATGTTCTCACGGATAAAACACCCAGCTAGTCTCAATCACTCACTAAAATACCTTGAAATCTCATCATCAGGCAGTGTCTGGTTCAGACCCGCCAGAAGCATATTGCTATGTCTCAGGGCACCTCACAAAGGCTCATACATAGTTTCAAGCGAACCAGATCCCATTGATCGCTTCCAGTATGTCAGCCCTAGCAACGGTAGATAGCTTGAGATAATAAGTAGGTCATGACTCACAACTGTTTTGATAAACTCGAACAATTTTTTGAACGGGGTTTCACCCCCTGTCTGCCCTCTCTTTCGGAGAGGAGAGTGGGCTATAGGCCCAATCAAGAATATTTCAAACCTCATCCCAACCATCGGAGAGTATTCCCTAGACACCAGACACCAGATTTCATATAACCAATGCGAACAACGATTTATATTATGGCTTCTATCCCTCATAGAAAGGTTCTTTTTACAGTAAGCTCCAATATCACCAACAGCTCCACTAGAAAGACGCTATCATAAAAATATTCTCCCTACTTATTCTCCCCACCCTCATTCTCCCTACAACCCAAGCTAAACATCAACCGCGAGAAAATGCACCTACTAAACCCCCAAACCCCTACCAAAACAGCAATTCTTATAACCCCCTCGACACCAAGACGCATGCGGATACCCAGCTCCGAGTTCCCCGAGTCTCCTACTCTAGGGATCTTTCATATTGGTACCCCATTCAGACAGCAAACCAGGAACGAAGCTTCCCAGAATCTTCATTCCTCTTCTCCCCTGGCCTGGGACCGGTCAAGCTACAACACAACCCTTACCCCATCGCCGATTTCCAACCCTACTTCGACGCCGGTCACTCCCAAGTACTATCCCGGGTCCCCCCGCCAGCTCCTTCCCCCTAGTGGTGTGCCTATAACCTCCGAAGTTAGGCATCCACCTCTGTGCACTCCTAACTTCGAAGCAGCATGCAAAATCATTCAATCTCTTGAGGGTTTGCTGGAGGAGGTGCGCCTTTTAAAGGGAGATACCTTTTTCGGTAATCCCTATTGGAATGAATTGAATATCTTTTTCAAAGATTTCAAAAGATTTTTGAATCAGGGAAGCGATCGCTTCTTCATCTTTGTGGGCGGTGCTTCCGTGGCTACTGATGCAGATTCGGAGGGGCTTGGTACCGTTGCACAGACCATCCTTGATACCTGGAGTGTTCTAAAGGAAGCTATCTTGATGAACGACCCGGCCGAGAGTTTTGAGGATGAGGGCGCAATGGTTATTGGTTAGGGGCTGTAGTATCCAAGGTACATATCTCGAGTCTTCCAGGTTTCCTTTGTCTTAGCCATCTATCACGATGTCTAGGTACCTATTTCTTGAGGGATGAACCACACCAAGCCTGAGTCCCCAGTCAAATTTCTTTTTCTCTTCTTTCGATGAGGCCAGTTTTCATTAGATTTCCCCATTCCCCCAAAACCAGTCCTATTCTGTCACCGCGAAACATCTAATATTTGTACTAGCTTATCTCCTATTTTTAATCTACCCTAATGATCACTAAAGCTCTTCACTCATCACTCAATCTCACAATTAATCTCCCAAACAAGAACTTATTGAAAGCATCTCGTGCTGCGTTTTAATAACTCCAAACTTCAAAATATGCCTCAAGTACATTGACACAGGACACCGCAAGTAGGACAAACCACAAAATCTCCAGTATCAACTAATAAACACTAAACGCGTCACGAGGTCATGCTTATACAGTTTCGGCCCTGGTTTTCCCTGTCTAAGAAACCTGTAATGCCTAGTCCAGCCCCGCCTCTCTCTGAAGTGCCACCAATATAACCCTCCATTCGGCCTTTGCGATCTTAGTCCACTTAGCTTCCCTCTCTCTCTTCCACTCCTCTGCTTCACACATTGCTCCGTAATCGCCATTCCTCAGATCCTCTTCCCCAAGCCTCTTAGCCAGAGCCCGCACCACGATATTACCCCTCTTCGTACCAAGTGGTAAAAGATCCCGAATTCTGCGCCACATATCCTTATCAAACAAATCCTTCCCCCACATACCCACCAACATGTCGTGATCCAACCTTTTCTCAAACTTCTCCAATGCTTCCTCAAGCACACCTTCCCGTGAGTAAACCTTCAACTCGATCCCCCGCTCCTCCCCTTCCTCCTTCTCCTCCATCAATTTAGGCAAATACTCATCAAACCACCGTTGACAGAGAGGTCGACTACCCCCAAGCCGGCTACTCTCGACAGTGACCTTCTCTCTCCTCCGAGAAATCTCAACGTCCAAAAAGCGGCACCGAGCGCAGAAGTCGAACATTTCCTGAACAGTGCTAAACCCCCTCCCGTACCTCTCCCAATCGCACCCAAAAAACTCGACAGCGGCGCGGGGATCATCCGTCAAGTGCACCATCGCCGCCTTCTTGTTCCTCTTCTCAATGTGCTCGACGGAAACGCGGACGCCGGAATGATTGACGCTGATCCCCACACGCCTCCCCATGACCCCGAGGATGTTCCAGAGATCGCCGTAGGCGCGATGGAAGTTCTGCCACTCGATCTTCTCGGGAAGACACATGCAGATGTCTAGCTGCACGTACGCTTCCATGTCGGGCTCGTAGATGGCGAAATGGGCAGTCGGGAAGCCAGGAATGTATTGCTCCGCCCCGAGGAGTGCGAGGAGTTCCTCATCGGCGTAAGGGCGGAGAGGAGACGCGACGAGAATGTCCACGTCCCCGTGGGTGACCTTCTCCGGGGCATGGGGGGCTACCCTGACGACCTCGTGGAGCGTTTTCAAAAGAGCGGTGAACTTGGACACGAGGCGGAGGTAAATGTGGTGCGGGATAGGCGGAGTGTTAAGATCGAATGCTCGACCACCCATTTTGATAATTATTATTTTTCTGTTCCTTATATTGTACGAGGTAATGAGGTATAATACCTGGTCACGATAAAGGGGCTTTTTCACCCACCGAAATTCAACAGCACTTATATATAGAAGGCTATGAGTCAGGCCTCCCTTTTCTCTTCAGGCGTCGAGATTTGCTCAGCCACAGTGGCGCTATGACCGTTTCAAATGCTCACGGAAACTTACATACATGCTTCCCTACAGTTAATTGTCTCAGTCGGCGTATATGCTGGCTTTGGACGAATAGAAGAGGAAATAAATACTCGTGTTAGGAATCATTGCTGGAGATGACAACGCATATCCACAAAATATCACTCGGGACGGGAAGAGAACTCGCACTTCGGTGAAGTTCAAGTTATTCACCTAATATCCGAATCAGGCCACCCTTGAAAAACAAAGAATGAAAGTGCAGCGATTTGAGTGGTGATTTGAGCCCTCCCCCCAGCACATTTATCTTATCGTGAAACTCTGCCCTTTACAATACCATGAACTTTTGCCTAACAAGAGTTACTTGGAATCAGCACAGCTCCCTGCCACCATTTCTAAGAATGTAACGCTGTTAAGCTCCCTTACTTTACGATAAAGGTGATGGACGCAAATCGATACAGTGCTCAGCTATTACTGCCACCACTCACTATCTCTGGACATGAAACGATAGCCCTCACCGCCCAGAAGCACATCAGGCCAAACAAACTACTTCGACCGAATGCGAATAGCCACCTCTGGAAGGAAATTCCGAACTATCTCCTAGCATCCATGTAGAAGCCCGCAAGCTCCCGTCCTAGAAAATGAAAGGAACTCCACATCACCTATACCCACTATCCCACAACCCCCAGAAACTTCCCACGCAATCCCCTTCTCACCCCTTCCCGAAACAACACTTTAGCCCTCAACAAACAATATCCCCTCACACCGAAAAAACAATTTAAGGCCCCCCCTCCTATCAGTCCCTTCCTCTCGCCCTCATAGTCCCCACCCCCCACAAACAAGCATCATGTCCATATCCCAGCAGCGCCCGACTTCCCCCGACCTCCTATTATACACAGTCTACATCCCCCCCATCGAACCAACCCCCGTGCCCCTAACGCCTCCAAACAGAGAAGACCGATTGCTAGTAGCACTAACTTGGTCTGACGGGGTACGCAAATTCGATCCCCCATCCATGGACAGTGGTCCGGCGGCCGACCCCCACCGCGATGTAGACTTCTATAGACCCATCGGCCGTTCCGATAATAGGGCCTGGGGCTGGCTGGGTCGGCTGGGAATGTGGCCGAATAGCTTCAAAGATCCACTATTCCGAAGGAAGGTCGGTAAGGGGCGATGTACGATCCTTGAACTTCCGGATGGGTACACTCTTTATGAGAAAGTGCATATTCCAGCTCAGGTACCCCCCCCCATTCATTTTATTTATTTTTCCCCTTCTCTTTTCTCCCCAGCTTCCTGTCCCCCCACCCCCCGAGCGGGGTAAGTACCTATATATTCAATTAAAAATTAAAAATACGAGAGAGATGTAGGGAAAAGGCAGAACCAGAAGAACTACTCACCTATTCGGCCACCCATCGGGAGAACCCTTCCAGACCCCCCCCGAATTCCAACCCCACTATCTATGGATGGCCTGTGATCCCCTGAAGGATCCAAAGAATTGCAAATGCAAACTCTGCAGAAACTACAAAGCGAAGGAAAAGTATCCCGCCCAGGACAGAGGCCCCGCCGCGCATTCCACGGTCTCCGCCATTCCTCGGGATCCCGCGGGTCCCCGGAGTTCGGCACCCGAGCCGTGTAGCCAAGGGGTGACCACAGGCGGGCCGACGGAGGGAGACTGGTGAGATTGGAAGGGGAAAAGGAAAAAGAAAAAAGGAGGGGTGATCAATACTTGCCGCGGTGAATTGGAAGATACCTGTCTCTTATGTTTCATGTTTGGGGATATGTTTATTACGAGTGATTCTGTGTGATGTGTTTTTGTTCTGTTGGTTGTCCCCCGGCAATAGATGTGTACCTCCATCACGTGAATTCAGTTAGAACGATAGCCCATCACCGATGGGGACCTCGCAGGGCCAATCGGAAAGAAACAAGACCTAGCTACCTGGTAGAGCACTTGATCAGCCATATCCCATCAGGCCCAGAAATCATCCCTATACCGACCCTCTTCTTCCTCCCCTTCCTTCACCCCACCAATAAAGGAGCAGGTTACACCACCCATCCAAATACCATCCTCCACCAAGACCCACCCCCCCAGCCAAAGAGCCCACAGACCGAGACCAGCACTCACAAAGCACGCCTTCCCCATCCGTCTCAACCCATTGAGACCAGGTACTCTAGACTAAGGAACAAGAGCCCAGAAGCTTCCCGCTCACCATCGCAGATATGAGGGTTGACATTCCGCGTAATGCCTTACATCGCACCAAAGTGGTATGTATATACATATAATATACCGTTCATCTCTCCCTCTCTCTCTCTCTCTCTCAGTTAGGCAGTGAACTTGATCAACAATCTTTCAGCTGCAAGGCAGAACACGACTCAAGAGGCTTAATCAGCGCTTTTTTCGAAGCTTAATCAGCGTCCACCGCAGCAGCAGCACAGGCACAGGTAAGAAAATAAGGCCAGTGTCGTACATGCCTGGCGCCATGTCCCTACATCCTCCCGGAAGCTCCCCCTTTTGGGAACCGGGTAGGCATAGTACAGTGCAGTGCAGTGCAAGCAACCCCCCCCCCCCCCCTTGCCTACGCGAAGATCAAGCTCACAATTCACGTAGCCGCTACCCGCGCCGCTTTTTCCCTAACGTTCAATCAATCAATCAATCATGCGGAATTATCGGGTCCCCGAGGGTAGGGTAAGGTCATGTACAAGCTGCTAGCCACCTATCTGTCACATCATCATCATACAAGTCTTGGGAAAGGGGGTAGGAGGGTGGGGGAGAGCGGGGGAGCGGAGAGACTTTCGCCTTATATTATTATCATAAGCTACACTATGCTATGTCTCACCCATTGATCAAGGGGCAAGTAACTAACTTTTGTCAAATATACGGAGGGTCCGTCCAATGCAGATACATATGATACTAAAATATATACCGCCATCATCAACCATAATCTCCCGGCTAATAAGGAAATGAATAAACAAACGACCCTCAGCAAAATCCCACTTGGTGACTGAGTGCCTCGCGGATGCAAGCCCGGCGCTCCCTCCCTCCCCCCAGCGGAAGCATACACGCCCACCATGCAAGGCGCCTAGCCGCTAGTATGACACAACAGATCATATCACAGGGCGTCACTCATAGGGGACAACCTGTATGTCCCCGCCCTCAGTACCACGAGTATGATAGTACCGTAGTAGTAGTAGTAGTAGTAGGCCTTGGATCACCATAATATGCAACATGTATGCGAGAATCCGGAATGACGAACCCATTTCGGCTAGGGTTATCGGATTGTCCCGCGGATTCTGCATGATTACGAGGGCGCTTCTCGACCGCTGCTGGGGCCGGGATTTGGAAGGAAGGAAGGTTCAAGATATTTAGACTTCTACCCCTTCGGAGTTGGGATTACCTTCGAGGGAGCGAGAATGGGGTTGTTTCTGTAGCGATGGAGTCTCTCTTTTCCTGCCGGCGCAGTTTTGACTGCCTATTCTTATTTGTATATTCTCTAAAGTGCGGTCCGGGCAGAGAATGGTAAACTATTCAACCGAGCTAGAGCTCGCCCCTGCCACCGCTATCTCAATGCCCGCTAGAGTTAAGGGTTGGCTCCCATGACCGGAACTACTAGGTTACTCGAGCATCATACCATCAATGGATAGTACACAAACCTTATTACTCCTACTCGGACAAGTCAGACCACAATCCCCCCACAAACCTCAACATATAACATAGGGGGGGGGGACAGCCAACAGAGGGGGACGGCGGACGATAACACTAAAAATCTAGCGTGCCCCTCCTGTTTGTTGTCCCTCATTATTCCTATGTTCCCCAACCAACAAACTGAGCTCCGAGTTTGCAGGAATCCCCAATATTAACACTTCGGGCAAACCACGCAAGCGAATCCCCTAATCCACACAATATCCTATCAATAACCCTCGTATGATACGATAATCCTTCACCAAAACGAGAATGGCGCCATCCGCCTCCCGCCCGCCAAGAGGTACTTTATTTAGCCTGAATGCAGGTACCAAGTTGCGGTGGAGTAGCTCGCCGCTTGGGCAATTCCGAGTGATTGAAGTCCGACAAACAGTGATTAAAATAGAATGGCACCGGCTGAGGGGGCTCGGGATACCGGCAGATTTGGATGAAATACCGGTGATATGGAAACCAGACTTCACCGAAGCGGCCGCGTCTTTTTTTTTTTTACCTAGTATTCTCTTTCCCCCTCCCTCCGCAAACAATAATAGTGTAGTTAATATCCTTTTTCGTGCTTGCTTCCCTCTTTCCACAAAAGTGATGCCGCCAAGTGATGTTTTTTAGAACCGGAAATCGAGAATAGATTTAATATACCCCGGTCAATTGATTAAGGGATATGATGGAAAAGGGACCGGAGAAAAGGGAAAAACTATTTGTCAATTGAACATATTGTCCGTTAACAATCCCTACCGAGTGTAAGGCTCTGGGGGAATCGAGTGAGAGTGGATGGCATTGTAGGAAAGCAAGAGAGAAAAAAGGGGGGGGAGACAATAAGGAAGGCAGGAAGGTCACCCCCTCCCCTCCCCTTCGGGCACGGTAAACCACCTTCTCTTCCCTCTTTACTTGTACTTCCCCCAGGAAGGGATTCTGGCCGTGCGGGCATATATGTACGAGTGCCGTGCAAGTGACCCCGAGGGAGGGATTCACCCACTCCCGCCCCTGTTGTCATTGCAATTCCCCAATTTTCTGAGGCTCATTTTGATTTCTCCGCGTGAACGTGCCTGTGCCGCAGCGATGCGATGCGTGACCCTTTGTGAATCGTGAGTCGAGTTGAGTTTGTGTTGTACCGGTATTGAGTTGGGAAGTAACTTAGGTGAAAGAGGAGTGTCCTGCTTTTTTAAAATAAAAAAAAGGCACCACTCGCCAAAAGCGTTAGTGCGGTGGCACAGGCATAAGGGAATGAGATGGATGTATCCTAGGTTGTGCTACTTATGATGCCAGATAAAGAAGCTTGTCTGTCTGGTTGCCCATTGACAAGAAAAGGCAGCGAAACAGTGAAACAAATTCATCAAATTTTCATGAGTAATGAAAACGGAACGAACAAACGTGCTCGGATTCATGAATAAACACAAAGCAAGAGAGGAGAGGAGATAGGATCTCGAGGCGGGATGAATTTATTCCGACAAGACGCCAACTTCAGACTCGTATTGATCATACACGTAAAAATCAATAAATCAATAAAAAATAAAAAATAAAAAAGGACAAATTATATACACGCAAATAAGCCCTTTTTAAAATAAACAATAGTCAAAAAAACGGTAACGTTAGGAGGTGAAGAGAAAAGAAAAAAAAGAGGACAGGCGATCCACCTATCCACATAAGTAGAAACAGCAGGTATTTTCCCATTTCACAAGAAATAAATAAAATAGATGGAAAGAACAGGAAAAAAGAACAGAGTTTAAACCCCTCACCGTTCAGCGAAAAATGTAGAAAGCAAAGCAAGACAACTCTTAGCACTCCAACAGGTTAAGGGTTGTCCTTATACCCCCCACCCCTGGACGACATCGGAGTATGTAATTCGTCCTCCTCCTCCAGGAGCCTTGCGAGGACCGAGTGACCGCCCTCTTCCCGTGTGAGCAAAGAGTCCCTATCTATGTTCGTAGGTAAAGCCTGATCCACGCTGGTGGCGGGATTGGAGATGGTGAATGTGCTGGGCGCGTTATCTGACCTTGGAGCTCTGGGGGGGAGAAAGAAATGAGCGGATTCTGAAAATGCAAGAGATGGGAAGGGGCTGGGGAGGGGCTTGGTCGTGTAGATTGAAACAGCAAAAACGAAAACGAAAATCAATGACTCCTCCCGACGATAATAAATGAGTAGTGCTTAGGAATTAAGGAAGGAATGAAGGACAATAAAACGTATTTGGTAAGATATGATAGTGAAAGAAATAAAGAGACATGATAACTTGGTATGGCATGAAATAATTTTTAAGGAAATAATGAATAAAAAATAAACTTCATAGATTATGTTTTTTTGTTTCGCTCTTCTCTCCTTTTTCTGCGAGGGTAAAAGGGGGGCGTAGGTGGACGAATGTATATGGATGGATTTCGGGTATTCCTTACTCGTTCGCGGTGGATCTCCTGTTTTGTGGGTCCTCACGGATCTCCGTTACTTGCTCACTTATCGTGACTCGGCGTTGGGGAACGGGTCCCGAACACAGTTCTCCCGCGAGGCTGGTGTCTGTTCGGGTTTGTTATGTTAGCCTTGTCCAGGAAATATAGCACTGTGATGCTCCACGTGACAGGAGATAAGGGGAAGAACAAACCCGGCATCTCATATAGTGGCCTTCCTGCCGTCTCAATGGGATTGATCTGCTCTTCTGTCATAGGGCTAGCGACCCCCGAGGCATCGAACGGATTTGGAGGCTCGGTAGAGGGCGTCGGGTCCACCCATCCATGGCCACGCTTCTCGTCGCCGTAGACACCGAGGAGCCACGACCATGTCTGGCGGTTTTTGCGCACTGTGCTAGCTGCCGAGTCGCTCTGCAGGCGCTTCTGTTGCGCTCTCTTGCGGCGGAGGCAGAAGAGGACTGCGCAGAGGACTGTTATCAATACAAGCAGACCGAGGATCGCGCCGAGGAGTGGTGGCAGGTAGGATGGCACGCCGCCACCGGACTTTTCGGGCCCGGGAACGACATTTCCAGTGACCGTGGGGAGAGTTGTGACAGTGCCAGAGATGGATGGGTAGGGCCAGTAGTTCTTGACTGTCTTGGTGTATTTGATGCCGAAGAGGGCTTGAATTTCACTACTATTCCATGATGCGGGAGCTACGTTTGCCCCGCCCTTTTCACTACATTGCCCCTAAGTTAGCCTATGCCCTTCAATGGCAGAAGGTTGGGCACCAGGAGCTATTGCAGGGTGCAGCCCATTTCCCGGATAGGATTAATGACAGTATATGTTGGAAAATTCCCAAACTTACGTTCCGCCAATGGCTTTGTAAACCACCTCTGGGACCTTATAGGCGTCGTGAACTGCTGGGTCATATTTGCCCTCCCATTTCAAGGTATTCATGTTGAACATTTTGACAATTCCCCCGCTGATACAGCTACCAGTAGACTCAAGTGCTCCTCCAACGACCATCATCAAATTATCAGCAACTTTATGACACCTATGTCCCCTCCGCCCATGAGTGGTATCCTTATCATCGTAGACCTTTATCCACTTGAATGCGGGAAGCGAAAGAACATAGACATTCGCCGATGGCGGACTGACATCAGTAGGCGGCGTGCCGCCGAAATCCTCCCAGCCGCCGTAAGCGTAGATCTAGAATAAATGAGGTAAGCGAGCAATTCACTCAAGCAAAGATCCGGTAGTAGAAACCGCTCGCCGGATCAGGGGGGGCCTAGGTTAAAGCGCCTCCTCTATCCGATAGGGAAATAGGACTATTAGAAACTAACCTGAAATGACTTTCCATCTTGAGATGCGGCATAACTTGTGCAAAACTCTGATGTTGCTGGTGGTCTGTTGTCCCCATCCCCACTAGTTTGCTGTGTGTACCACTTGTCGTTCGCGATGTCATATAGATGGACATTATCGACGAAAGATTGCCCCATCGTCCTCTGCTCGTTGGTGATGTTGGACCCAAAGCCCATGAGCTCGTGATTCAAAGCGCCCCCAATAATCACCAACGTTCCCAGTAACCCAATGGGTAGCCACACAACCTCTGCACTCTTACGCGCGGGAATACTCGACGGGAATGTTTTGTTATCCCACTTCTCGCTACTCATCGTCGACATATCCACTGATATCAGGTTGCTGCTGTTCCATGTCGCACGGCCATCCACGGGCCCTCCCGCTGTCGTAAAAAATTCACCCCAATCCTTACCCTAATTTGAATATCAGTAAACGAATGCCGAATAAGCACAGGGAGGGGAAGAAACGGTCAAAGGAGGGGAAAAAAATCCAAGTAGTTTCTAAATATAGAACCTTTTTCTAGGTGAGTTTCTTGACTTACAGTTTCTCCACTGAATACATATGCTTTATTCTCGGATGGCACGCTGACGGAGCCCCCGGCAGCAATGTATCGAGTGACTCCGTCAAGAGCGAATGTTCGATATTTTGGGGGGTTCGGTAATGGTACCTCCCCGTGCCGTACCATATCCCTCGCCTGCGACCACGTTGGCCCAATTAATGGGTCCTTGTTCGCATAGTCCATGAAACCCCCGTAGACGATGAACTGGTAGTCATTCGCCAGCATGAACCCGTCCTTAAAGTTGATTCCCACGTTTCCGTCAAGCTTAGGGGTTGACTGGATGGCCGTCTTCCCATCGTCTGCTAATGAGAATGCGCTCGTGAGGTTTAGGTAGTACAGTCGTTGTCTCGGGGCTGCGTGGTGGCAGTCAGTTTGTTTCGAATACTTGGTGGTTCATGGTATGGCTAGGCAGTGTAGAAGTGAAGGTACATACCGGAGGCTGTTACTGTTTTTCCATCCTCGCCAGTGGTTTGCCAGGTTAAGGTGCCACCGTCGATGAATATAGTGTCGCGAAAGAGAGCGCCTAATTATTGTTTTCGCGCCGTATTATGAACATGTCAGATAAGATTGTTTTCTCTTCTTTTCTGATTTTTTTTCTCGACTTTTTTCAAGGACAAAAGAAAGCTCACAAAGCTCACGCAGAGCCGAGAATGGGTTGTTGGAACAAACTCACTTTGGGGCCGATTCCAGGCACACATAACTTCTCTGGCAGTGGCTCGACGTCCGAGGTTCAACCCCGAACTATAACCAGTTGTTGGAGCGCTATAAGAAGATGAATGCAGAGGGAACAGGAAAGCAATTAGAGCAGAAACCTCCAGGGCGGAGTGCCGCGACCAGGGAGAAAATCTCATTGTGGCTGGAAGCGGAAGGAAGGGCCACGATGGTGGTTGGAATTCGTCGGAGATTTATTGAGAATTTTTCCGGTGAATAGTGAATAATACTATCGCTGAGTCCGCAAAAGGGGCTAGAGGGAAAGAAGAAGGGAGAGTGTGTAGGAGAAGAGGAAGATGCAGACAGCCAGCCCCGGTGGACCTCTCTACAAGCAGGAGCCAGAGGGCTCCTTCTCGCTCCTGCGGCAGACAAGAGTACCGTACTCGAGTACTACAAAACACTTGAATCTCACACACCCACAAGATGGAATGGATGGAAGGGTGGTACCAATATGGAATGGATGATTGGGAAGGCAAATGGTAAAGCAGCCAAGAAAGTGGAGGGAGTGTGAAAGGGCAAAAGTCAGGGAGAAGGTAGAGGGAAAGTGAAGGGAAGGGGAGGGGAACGAAGGCAAAGTGGAAAGGTGTGGGTCTTCCAGTATGATACAACACGTTGATTCTGGGCGAGATGGACCAAATGGAGGAGAAATATTATGGGGGAATGCGTGAGAGTGAGCACCTAGATCATAGACCTACGATTTGGAAAGAGCCATCGAGGGAGTGGCCGTGGAGGAAGCATAAAGGCACAATAAGGTGGCAGCTACAAAAGCCTTTTTATTTATTTACTTTTTCAGCAATTCGGCCGTATCACCGATGCTAGTATGACAATAAAATCTACAGTATGAAGAGTGGTTGAGTACCGGCAGCAGCAGTCCAGGCACGACTACGAGTGATGAATGAGAATGATAGCTCGAGTGCTAGGGCATTGCAGTAAAAAGTATTAAACTCTACTAGATACGGTGAGGGCGACAGTTAGAAAAGTCCATAAGCAAGTGTGCGGGGAAACCCTCCAGCCAGGTGCTGAAATGGATAAAAAAATGAATAAAAAACCCCATTTCAAGGCAATTAATCTACCGCACTCCCGCCAACGTGAGGGAGATGGAAGCGAAGTGAGAATCGGACAAAAAAGACAAAGGAAGAAGAAAAAGTGCGGCCATTCACTTGGGGTGTTCTGCGATCTCTGTCAAGGTGCCGTAGCCTTCAAGACTGCTTCGTTGATGTTTGTGCTAATGACGGTGATGATAATAATGATAATGATAACGACGCCAATGACTCCAGCGAACCGAGTCTCCGAGACGCCCCCTTTACCTTTATCACTTCCCATACCTATCCTCCTAGGCGTCAAAGGGTTGTCATTGTGATAACCTGAGCATAAACAGCACCGGTACTACCGTAGTATGCTGATACGGTACGAGTACCGTGCAGTACAAGCCACAAAGTTAGTCAGCTTGCTTTCACCCTCAGACTACGAGTAAAGTGCCCCGCCATTGCCCTTCTTTGTGCGCCGCTGTGTCTGCCCCGACCCCCGCCTCATGATCCTGGTAGTTTAACAACAGCAATGAAATGGTCACCGGGTCACAGCAACAACAGAAGAAGCACACATCCTTGGCAACAGGGGGGACAAAAACCTTGCCATCAAGGGCTCATGTCTTTGTTTAGCTCAGTCTTTTGCGACCAGAGGGACGGGGCGACAGGATCCAGCATGGGCATTATTATGATATGCGAGTCTGCGTGAGTCAGCGGTCTTGAGTCGCCTGCAGCTTTCCTCTTGCTGGTCACCAACAGGTGTGGGGGCTATCCCGCGTAGGACAGATGGATGGAACCCGATAGACGGACAACCGATGCAAGCAACCGGTCCCTTAGACAAAAAATGACAACAGGCAATGGCGGGCACAAGAAAATAGGTATGGGGCAAAAAGAGGGAATCTTTCTAATGAGCGGAGGACCAGAACCACTGTGAATTACGCTGTGCGTGAGAAAAATCACCTGTGGGACCAGTCAATGTAATCCCCCGGTACCTATGCCGCGAGTATGATACTTCTACTTGTACTCGAGCGTAATAGTACAGGCACAGCATGGAAAAAATCAGATCGATTGGAGGCTGCAGTGCTGTGCATGATTTCCGGAGAGAGCTTTCCTTTCCTTGGACTGGGATACCGGTGGTTCTGCCATCTTCTTTGTGGGTTTAGGTGAGGGCAGCGAGAGTGAGAGCTCATGAGGCTCTGTTCGCTTATGATAGCGTGCCTTTCGCTACTATCCGTAAACTACCGGTAAGCTTCGATGGGCCCGGGCTGGATGCCGGAAGTGGGAATCTTACCTTGAGTGTAACTTGCCACAATGCATGGGTTTATCCCGCACCTCTCTTTGTCAAAGGATGGGCTTGTCCCAGGATTTCCATCCTAACCTAATGATTAGCCTTGCCTGACAAAAGTCACAGTTTATAATAACGCAACGATCCATCATACGGGCATACCGTACCCGTGCGGCACACTTGCACAACTGTTTGCGTTATGCTTGAGGACAATTCAGGGAATACGCATACCCCTTGCTGAATACAATTGGGTACGATACGATATTGGTGCATTCGTGCGATGGACAGTACAAATCTTTAGTCCGGGGCATTTACGGTACTGGGATACTCCTACTTTCTTTATTTCTCTAGTTTATATATATATTTTTTGCAGCGCCGGTTCCTTTGCCCTTCTTTCGACATATGAACTGATGAGTTGTCTGTCAGATTTCCAAACCTTTCCTATCGAAGTTCTTCTCTTTGGTGTGCTGGTACAAGTACTTGTACTACTACAATATCCGTAATACGCTACTGTGCCCATGAGAGCGGGGAGGAGTTGCCTGCAGCTTACTTTGGCGTCCCCTTCTTAGTGGCGCAATTGTGCGAGGAAGGAAGGAGCCGCAATTTGTTGGTGGAAATCGCTAGAAAAGTTTGCCCAAGCCTTGTCGGTTAGGGTCAACTTGAAGGCTGGTATTCTTAGTATTTTTTTCTTGCTGGGATTGGGCAAGCGTGGACCAACTTGCATCCGTCCAAGAGGGAGGCTGTTGCCGGTGCCGGTACCATACCCACTCCGCCCGCCAGCAATTGTACGCTACCCTGCCGTACTCGAGCACGGTACTCGCTCTCGAGGAGCGGTAGGTCCCACTACCTGTGGCTACTACGGGCCCGCAAGGATGATACTACCTTAGCTGTGAGCCTGCTTTATTGTTCTACTTTACGCTACGGTGGAGTGAGGAAGGGAAGGGAGAGAGGGAAAGAAAGAAGAAAAGAAAAAGAGAAAAAAAAGAGACACTGTCTTCTTCTCTTGTCCTCCACTTTGTCCGCTACGCTAGACTTTTGCTTTGCCAATTGGGTCCGGTTTTCGCTCATTTAGTTTGTCTGGGCTTGGGCTGGTCGATCTAAGTGAGAAACCGAATTCACAAATACCGGTAGAGAGGTCGATACTCGAGTAGGAGAGGCTATACGCAGGAAGAGATAGAAGGAGAGGGGGCGGGAATAAGGAAAATAGGGGGTGTAAGGTGGGATGGGAAAAGAGTTAGGGCAAGAAAGAGACAGATTTTGAACTCACTTTGGACCCAGCAGTCCATTCGAGTCATTCACTTGGGTGTGTGCGAGGAAGAAAGTACCCGTCGTGTGAGTTTGTGCTCCCAGACTACGCAAGACACACCATCCTGGCCACATTCACCCGACCTGAACTGTTGCAGGGAAGCTGCTTGAACGCTGTGCTCGAGTATTGAACTGTACTTTCGCTGTTGTCTCTTTCGGGATCAGCCTATCGGGGCCCGGCGGGGGTGGGGAAGAGCAACCTACTGCCAAGTGAGGGTAGCCTGCCAGCGCAAGTACCACCCACCCCCACTCCGGCTTTCCCTGACTCGTGTTTACTTTTGTTTTTATGCCAATTGTGCTGGAGGCCGTGCCGGGTGCTGGACATATTAAGCGGCTCCATGTCCCCCTCCTCTTTCTCCCCATCCCCAGGCTGCCCTCGTTCCTGCCCCAGCTCCTAGGGCCTCTCAGTCGCTATCCCACTCCGAAGGTGTTTGCGCAGTGGAATAAGGACATCGTTCGCTCGTCCAAATTCTGCTACGAGAATACAGTGGGTCGCTCGTTCCTCAATTCGGCCATTCGTTAATTCATTTTTTCGACGGCTGTTTTCCTGGTTACGCTCGTTCAGACGACTCCAGTTTTCATTTCATCAATTGCGCATTATCGTGAGATAGCAAGACAGAGGCGGAAAGGATGCTTATAGGAAGGAAAGGTGGTGGGGTGGTCAGTAGGCTAGCAACAGCTTTTGGGCTGGCCTTGGTTTTTGCCAACCATGCAAGGGCGGCCACAAATGTCACCGTTACTAAAGAAGCTGCGGCGTATGATAAACCCGCATGCCCGACTGTGACGGTAACTACCATCCAAACCAAAGGATGCGGTGGAAAGGACGAACCTGCCTGCCCGACTGTGACGGTTACCGCAACCAAAGGATGTGGTGGAAAGGACGAACCTGCCTGCCCGACTGTGACGGTTACTGCGACTAAAGGATGTGGTGGAAAGGACGAACCTGCCTGCCCGCAGGTTACTGTGACTCAAACCAAAGGATGCGGTGGAAAAGACGAACCTGCCTGCCCGACTGTGACGGTTACTGCAACCAAAGGATGTGGTGGAAAGGACGAACCTGCCTGCCCGCAGGTTACTGTGACTCAAACCAAAGGATGCGGTGGAAAGGACGAACCTGCCTGCCCGACTACGACGGTTACTGCGACCAAAGGATGTAGTAGTGGTTACGGTGACTCTTGCCCGCAGGTTACTGTGACTCAAACCAAAGGATGCGGCGGAAAGGACGAACCTGCCTGCCCGACTGCGACGGTTACTGCGACCAAAGGATGTGGTGGTGGTTACGGCGACTCTTGTCCGCAGGTTACTGTGACTCAAACCAAAGGATGCGGTGGAAAGGGTGAACCCGCCTGCCCGACTGTCACGGTTACTGCAACCAAGGGATGTGGCGGTCATGGAGAACCATCTTGCCCAGTGGTCACAACCACAGCTACAGCAACAGTTACCACTACGAAAGGATGTGGTGGTCATGGAGAACCAACTTGCCCGGTGGTCACGACCACAGCTACAGCGACAGTTACCACTACGAAAGGATGTGGTGGTCATGGAGAACCAACTTGCCCAGTGGTCACGACCACAGCTACAGCAACAGTTACCACCACGAAAGGATGCGGGGGCCATGGAGAACCAACTTGCCCGGTGGTCACAACCACAGCTACAGCGACAGTTACCACTACGAAAGGATGTGGCGGCGAGGATGAGCCATCTTGCCCGGTGGTTACTAAAACAACCACCCAAACCGTTGTGATCAGTTCAACATTCACTTCAACTCTTGCTGTCCCGACTACTGCCACCGCTACTGCTACCTCCACGCGCTCTCTCACAACTACGGCATCGCACACCACCACTTCAATAGTTACGACCACTTTTACCCTACCCGCCTCAACCATCACCAAGAATGGTACAACCGTCACCCTCCCAGGGACGACCGTAGTCTCCTCTTTTACAACCACATACACGACTACCGCCACCGCGACGACTACACAGAAGACTACGGAGAAGACTACTGAGAAGACCACGGAGAAGACCACAGAGAAGACTACCGAGAAGACTACTGCAACTGCCACCTCCACGCGCTCTCTCACGACTACGGCATCGTACACCACCACTTCAATAGTTACGACCACTTTTACCCTGCCCGCCTCAACCGTCACCAAGAATGGTACAACTGTCACCCTCCCAGGGACGACCGTAGTCTCCTCTTTTACAACCACATACACGACCACCGCGACAACGTTGACTACCGCTACTTTCACTCGCAATGTTACTGTAATTAGCCCCACAACTATCGTCTCCGAGACAACCAGAGTGGTCCCCACTACGATTACGCAACCCGGGACAACCATCATTAGCAGCGCTACTATCACAGACAGTATAAGCATTACCGCTACGGTTACAACTAGCTTTATTACTACCATTCTGTCCGCCATCACAAACACTGCTACCGCCACAACCACCCTACCAGGGACCACTGTCGTTCAAACTCTCCCACCGGTGACGACTGTATTGACTCTCCCTGGAGTTGTGACCACGATCACTGCTCCCGGCACAACCATCATCAGCACTCTTCCCGGAGTTGTGACTACTACTACTCTTCCCGGGGTTGTTACCACCATCACAAACACAGCTACCGCCACAACCACCCTGCCAGGGACCACTGTCGTTCAAACTCTCCCACCGGTGACGACTGTATTGACTCTCCCTGGAGTTGTGACCACGATCACTGCTCTCGGCACAACCATCATCAGCACTCTTCCCGGAGTTGTGACTACTACTACTCTTCCCGGGGTTGTTACCACCATCACAAACACAGCTACCGCCACAGTCTCGTCGTTCTTCACCACCACCCTGCCAGGGACCACTGTTGTTCAAACTCTTCCACCGGTGACGACTGTATTGACTCTCCCTGGTGTTGTGACCACGATCACTGCTCCCGGTACAACCGTGATCAGCACCCTCCCCGGAGTTGTAACTACCACTACTCTTCCCGGGGTTGTCACCACCATCACTTCTCCTCCGATCGCCACAACTGTCCGGCTTCCTGGAAGTTCCGTTACTCTTACTAATACTCTACCCTGCACTGCTCGTGCCGCACCTACAGGACCGAGCAGAAGTGTTCCTAAGGATTATACATGGGGTTGTGCACCCGGCTACGTCTGTAGCCCTAAAGACCGTTGTGATATCGAACCTCCCCCAGATGCCGGGTATCTCTGTCACCCCGATGAGTGTGTGGCTGCCCCACCACTTTGCAAGCAACCCGACGATTGGGGCAGTAACTACACTTCCACCAAGATTGGAACTTGGCGGATTCAGCCACCCTACTATCCTCTTGACCCAGCAATGTTTGGTTTGGACCCTTCCATCTTCTCGATCTTGGAGCGCAGAGGTATTGAAGATGGTGTTACCATGATTAAAAGGCAGAGCGGTTCCCCGCTCCCTTACTGCTATGATAATTGCGGTATGATATTCAATTCCTTATTCATTGTCCGAGCTTGAGCTAACTGCAATCTTTTAGACCCCGCCATGAGCATTGCCCAGAACACCGGAAAGGTCCCGAAACTTTGCGAAACTAATGGACCGTTTATGACGGCCGTCCGCGATTGCAAGGCGTGCTACGACTATCATGCCAAGACCGGATCACAAGCGGCGCTTGCTGCCACTGTTGAACCTAACTACAAACAGTTTATCGACTACTGCAGCGCACTCTCCCCGGCAACTGCCTTAGGTGCTGCTTCTTCCCCGACAAGTGTGCTAGCAGAATCGGCGGCTGCCCCGCCTCCGGGCACTTCTTCCACCCTAATTAACAATGTACGTTATTACCGCCTTTTTTAGTCATTGGAGAAAACACTAACCCGAGTTTTCACAATAGCCTCCAGGCTCTACTATAGCTTCTGCATCCGCTTCTGCATCCCCAAGTAGCCCTCCAAGCTCATCTTCGGGATCAGCTCCTGCAGTAGCGCCAACCTCCCCAGCTGCGACAACCGCCACTATTGCCCCGACCGCATCTATCCCGTCTTCACTATCAACAGTACTAGGTGCCACAAACGCGGGTAGCTCTACTTTAGGGGCTTCCTCCAGTCCGTCTCCCTCTTCTCCTTCGCCAACGGGGGTCGTCTCTGTTTCTTCGAGTAGAAGAGAGACCACCTCCGTTATACCGAGCTCTAGATCAGAGTCAACCTCTTCTACCACATCAGAGGCTGTCTCTAATCGAGAGACATCTAGTTCGTCTTCCCGAGTGCTAACATCATCCTCCTCCTCAGCCGTCGCACCAGGCTCTAGCACTGCATCCGTCTCCGCCTCATCGCCACCGTCCCCATCATCCCCCCCAGTCGGTGGTTTGAGCCCATCCGGGTCATTGCCGACCGGGTCATTGCCGACTGGAAGCGCTAGCACTGGATCTTCTGGAATGGTGGCCCCGACGGGCTCTGCAGCTAGCTCGGTGGGTATTCATCTTGTATATTTGTCAAGCTATGATCGCTAACTCTCCTTGCAGACCGTGCCGACAATCCCAGGGGGCGGAGACGCTTCTTTAACAGCCAACGCGCCACCCATTAATACTGGCGGTGCCTCATCGGTTTCTCCAATGAGCTTTTGGGCACTAGCCTCGATTCTGCTCATGAGTACATGGGTCCTCTTCTAATCTTCCCCAGCTTAATCTTTGAGCCTTCCGTATATCATTATTATCATCATTATTTAGGGAATTGGACTTGGATGTGGGAAATGGCATAGAAACGTGAGTTTTTTTTCTTTTTTCCTTTTTTTCCGGTTATGGTTATATTTTTCCTTTCTCGTTTTAGCATCATGGTGCTTCGTGTTGGGATTGATTAATGTCCGGTGGGATGTGTGTGTGTGTGTGTGTGTGTGTGGGGCGTGGCGGTGGATTTCATTTGTCCGAATTCCCTTGGATCCTTATGTGGAGGAAGAAGAAGATACGAAGCCTTCATAGGTTTTACAGTAACCATGGAGGTGCGATGGCGGTATGATACGATACCTCTTAATGTCTTTTTTCTTTGTCAGCTTACGGCTACGTTACGATCTTTCACACGATGTATGTAATGGCACTTTATGGCGGTTATGCGAGGACGCGGTACTTGGAAAAAAGTGAAAAAAGGAGTGTTTTTTTTTGTTGGAAAGCGAAAAGAGAGAAAAACAAAAGGGAAGGAATGTCGAATTGAATTGTGTGGCTTGAGATAGTTTTATTAAGGTTGGGGGAATGCGATAGTCTACACGCCCCATTTTGAGAAGGCTCAAAGTGCTCAATGAAGTGAAGAGCAAATCAACAGCCCACCCCACCTGCATATTAGTGGGGCCCTCGCTTGCATTGTCGGGTATCCTATCATTGATGCAGCACTCCAACTTTCAGCTTCCCGCCACCCACAATGTCCAGCGATCGAGTTGTTGAGAAAAAGAAAATACTAAAGGATGGGAAAAAAAAGAAATATTCCTCCTGTGGAACCACGTATTATTTGTGATTTCTCCTCTCTTTCTTTTCAATGGCGACAGTTGTTGCCCTACGGGTATTGTACCAGTACGGCACTCGAGTGCGACCACTGTAGGCGGCTGCAGAGGGCTGCACTTCCTCTCGCTCGGTTCCCGGGTTAGACTACGGGTATTGGGTAGTGCAGTACTGTACGTGTATAGTACGTGTACTTGTAGTTTTGACACAAATTCTAAAAGGAAAGCCGCAGATCCATGATGATGGAGTACCGCACGGTAACTGACCGACTGAAATACCGGTAGTATGATACCGGTATGAAGAGAGAGCGCAGTGCGGCCTTCTCTGCCACGCGCCAAGTCTTTTAGTCAACCTCCATGCGCATGCAGGGTATCGGGGTGTACCGTATGATCGATATCCGTGCTGTTCGGCACGGTGCCGCTGTCCGGGCAAGTCACTACACCTCTTCCCGAGTACCGGTACATCATCCCAACCTCCTCGAATCCGTTGATCTACGTTGACAAAAAAAAGAAAGGAAGAAAAAGGAAAGAGTGAAGAAAGAAAAAGAAAGAAAGAAAAGAGAGAAGAAAGAAAGAAAGAAAGAAAGAAAAGGCTGGCGCTTGAATCGATGTCTTTGATAAAAGTGAATGATACCCCCTCCATTTCCTTCCCTTCCATCCCTCCCATCTGCCCTTTCTCAGAATAAATTCCCATTCGCTGGTAAGCGGGGTCCCGTCTCGACCACCCCAGCCATCCACGTGAGCCTGCCGGTCTACTTGGTGTGACTGGTCTCGAGCAAGCCACGAGGTGAGTGGATGAAAAAGGTCACTGCTTGAGCAATCATATTCGCCCCAGACAGAGCAGGGTTTGTTGTGCAGTGCAGTGCAGGGTCTTGACCCACGGTCCTCGTGAAAGTATGATATCAGACTCGTAATGTGCTAGTACCGACTGGGCTTGGGGCTGAAGTCTCCCCCATCAATCGCGACATCCACTCGGACAGAATTCCCCCTCGGCTAGGATCTCTCTTTCTTCCTTTCTTTTCCTTTGCTTTCTTTTCCCTTCCCTTTCTTTTTGGTTTCGCAATGTGCGATATTACACGTGCAAGATAGAGCAGCACCATTTGCGGCTCTGTCGAGCAGAGCGGGGACTACAGACTTGGTTTGAGCCTCCGCCAAGATCGAGTACTCCTAATGTACCGGCAATTTTCGGAGGCGGGGTTTTTGGTCACTGATTGGCAGGAGGGAGTGGAAAGGAAGGCGGAAAGGTGGAGCGGAGCGGATGGATTTGGGTTTAGCTATTTGGGGTATATCATACTCGAGTAGATTTTTTTGCTCAAGGTTTCTTTGACTTTGTTATTTTAATTTTATTTTTAGGTTGTGGATGGGGGGAAGTTAATCAATTAACGTAATGTGAGCCTGTCCTTCTTTGTCTCGGCTCGCACAAGAGATAAGTTCGGATCTGCCATGTTGAATTTGGGCAGCGGGGGAGGTGGACAGGGGGAGAGGATTAGGATTTGGTTGCATGGAGGTGTGTGTGGAATCATCTGGTGCGGTACCCTGGTGGTTGTGGAACCTTGCTCTGCCAGTATTTCCGAGTGATTTTTTGTGAAATCCTCGCTGTCGCTGAGCTGTGGCTATGACTGGTCTGTGGCGGTGGCAGTGTCTGGACAATGCCTGCCACAACAAGTCAAACACGGTGACGTATTCCGGCGCCTACCAACCAGTCCAAGTTTCTTGTCTCCCGTGAATAGGGCTCGCGGCTCAGACTTAGTCCAGCCCGTCAATGAAAAGGGGTTTGCCAACTCGCATCGTGGCATTCTCGAACACGTTCATTATCTACCTTGCGAGTGCTCGTATTCACACTTTCTCTCACTCACCCTCTCCCGTCGCATCGTGGGAAGGCGGTTTGATACCTGAACTCGCGAGATTAGATTGCTTATCGCCATGCTAGAATACCTGCCCTGGAAGAAAAAGGCTAAGGAGCCTACCACCGTCTCTGCTGTGTTGACACATAATGAGGCGGTGGAAGGGCCAACCACTATCTCTACTGCTACCACTGCCACAACCGCAACACCGGAATCCCCCAAACCGGTCCTGTCCCACAATGACGAAGAATTCCTGAAAAAGACACTTGAGGACACGGACGATCAGCCTGTCGTTATCCTCCAGGGCTCGGAGTCTACCACGCCGAGTATTTCCCCGAGCGTTGCTCTGCTTGCGACGCCCCCGTCCGGGACTCCGGCGGCTGCCAATAAAAGCGATGGTGCCGAGGTGAAGGGCAAGAGTAAGAAGAAGAAGGAAAAAGAGGAGAAGGCAGCCGAGTGGAAGGAGGAGATTAGGAATCGGTGGGAGGGGTTGAGGAGGTCTGCCTCTAGTGCTGTTGATAAGAGGAAGGGGAAGGGGAAGGTAGAGGAGGGGGACGTTAAAAGGAGTAGAAAAGGGAAGGAGAGGGAGAAGGAGAGATTGGAGGTTGAGGAAGGTTTGTTGCTTTTTCTTAACGGGGGTGGTGGGCGGGCAGGTGCTGACTTGTGGATTACAGAAGAGAAGAGTGAGGAGGATGAATTGAGGGGGGCACTGGATAGGTTGAATCTTGCTGCGCGAGGTGTATGATTTCCCCTGCCCTTTTGTCTAGGCACCGGTATCAGTTCCTTCTGACGATATACGCTATGATGTCAGGGTCGCGCCTTCTCCATCTCCCCGGAAACGGCTCAACTCCTCGATCGTTTCACGCAAATCCTCAAAGATCTTGTCAACGGGGTTCCAACAGCATACAATGATCTCGTAGAGGTAATTCCATTCTTATTTCCCCGATTCATACATAAATTGTGAACAATGCTAGACGAGTACAGCTTTTAACGGTTACAATCTTTCCTGTTTATCTTTCTTTTGTGTATGTGACAGACTAAAGCTAACTCCCCCACCCAGCTCCTCGAAAGCTCTTCCAAAACCTTAGAAGAAACATTTAATTCTCTACCCGGCTTCCTCCAAAAGATGATAAAGACACTCCCAAAGAAGATGGAAGCTAACTTGACCCCTGAAGCCCTTCGTATTGCCCCCTTCACCTCCCACTCCCCTTCCGCTCTATAAACACTCAGTCTGACAAAATTGTTAAGGCGCCGCAGCGGCCGCAGCCCCCGCCGCGGCAATGGAAGTCGAAAAATTATCTTCGATCCCAAGCCTTCAAGAAATAGTTACAAAACCGGGATTACTAATGGGAATGTTAAAGGGTGTTATCAACCTGCTCAAGACTAGGTTTCCAATGGCCCTTGGAGGCGCGAATCTGGCGATTAGTCTGGGGCTATGCGGTGGGTATCCTGATTTTTTTCTCCCCCTGGTGCTGGGGGGGATAGGGCTGATGGAAGTGCTATAGTTGTCTTGTTCGTCCTTTGGTATTGCTACAAGCGTGGTAGAGAAGAGAGGCTTGAGAAGGAGAGGCTCGCGGCTGAGGCACTGACTGGTGGAGAGGGAGCGGCGACGGGAGAGGCGCTGGCGGTGGTTGCGCAAGGGGAAGGGGAGGGGGAAGGGAGCAAGGAGGGGGAAGGGAGCAAGGAGGGGGAAGGGAGCAAG
>Ga0307509_10000431_pt1 | contig 70601 bp, 68 predicted proteins | sample 10_EM_MG_FD_202245 | JGI IMG/M metagenome (GOLD analysis project Ga0307509, IMG submission 202245) | Populus trichocarpa ectomycorrhiza microbial communities from riparian zone in the Pacific Northwest, United States - 10_EM | ecosystem: Host-associated > Plants > Roots > Unclassified | place...
ATGCGATTTTACTTCATAGGATCATTTCTATAGTAAATCGTCTCATCTGAAACTCTAACCAGAGCCACAGATTCTCCAACCTGGGGGATGACTATTTATATCCTCGAGGCCCAAGAGTGAAGTCCTTGCTTACCTCCGCTTCGGCGGTGGTGGTGATGATCTCGACCCAAATTGCAGTTTTCTCCCCAAGAGAGTTAAGCGATGAGGGTGGGCCTTGATGGAAGCCTGACAGGTTCTATGTTATACTGTATTGTCCATCTTGAATTTTTTATGCTGTATTTGGGGTGTGGTAGGTTGTAGCGCATGTTTGAAGTATCTGACCTAGCAGGGAATAGTCTCAGCAAATGTGCTCGCCCTCGCTTCTAAATTTGTGAAAAACCATTCGCCTCCGTAGCATTCACGTTCCAGTATCGATTGGCTTTCCGAGTTGACCTAGATTTCTGAGTTGTCTTTCCTCTGATTCCTTTTCTGAAATTTGACTAATATGCAAAATCACAATTATAAATGGAGTACCGATGGGGATAGAGAGTAAGTGACCTTTGATGGAGGTAGTTGCACGATTCGTTAGGAATGTGTTGAACGGAGGAGATGTTGGAGTTGTGTTGTCTATGGAGGTTGCTAGCTACGGTTCCCTATAGTAGGGAAAACTCTGCTCTCTACATGTGATTCCCATATATCTCCGCATATGCCCTAATCATCCGTGCTTGCCCTAGAACGTTCACCCGTCCACACTTCTGTGTTCCTCCATACATGCCCGCGCTGCCTATCAGCCTGCGGTATCTCTGCTCCTATTGCAGTAGAACTACTGGGATAATAATACCATCAACCTTGGTAGTTGCGGCCGCGGATGATAACTTATATCTCCTGGGGAGAGAAGATGTTCGCAATTTTAGAACCCAAGAATTTGATGGAACTCTTGGGGGCCGAACGCAGTCTCCACTAAACCGAGACCCTTCCCCCCCCCGGCCACCAGGCACCCCGGCCATCTCCTAACCAACCAATTATTTCTCGTTTCAATAGAATCGTGCCGAGTTAAACTAGATCGGAATACCCAATCAAACTTGACCCGTCAGGAAAATGTGCTAGCAAACATCCGCTATAACCCCCCGGCTCATTTCTTGGAAGAACCTATAACACAGAGAGATCTCTCCTTCGCTGTGCCCAGGTTTATCCCGGGGACCACAAGAGGTCTGGATCGGATCTAGTCAGGATGCTGCTTGTTATTCTGCATGCCCGCTTGAGAAATAGTCCACAAACAGTGAGATAGTGTACTCGTTCCACTGTGATCTTCCCTCTGAGCAGCGATACTCAATGCCGCGTCATATTCGTTGATCACTTGTTGACATTCTCCTTGTATGATAATAATAGCTTGTCAACTATAAGGCTAATACAATTATCAAGTGCGTAAACTCATTGGGGAATGGACGGTGCTCCTTGCTCAGTTCAAATTCTCAATAGATAGCCCTTAAGCCATATGAGAAATGTATTGGGCCCCTTTATGCAAACCAGTCGTGATTTATCGAACAGCTCTCCATCTGCTGGGCCCAGGGAACCTCGGAAGTCGCCTGCCCTGCCAAATTGCTATCTGCGTAATCAAGAAAGGCATATTCCGGACAATAATTATTCATAACCCGCCTTCCCTTCTTCCAGGGATCCTCCATGGCATTTATCGTTAATGGGTCGTTCTCAAAGTCTTGCAAAGCAAGATAAAAGATATTATACAAATATCAGCCAATTCGAAGTTAGAATCCACAAAACATAGGGCATACTGCCAATTGCTCTTGCCAGCCCACATTTCCTTTAAGCAGGAACTCCTTAGAAGTTTGGTGAACAAGGTAGGCCCTCGAATGAATAATCCGTATGAAAAGCCCACACAAATTCTTCACCGTCTCTGCGAATCTGTACCCTGAACAACCGACAGTACTCTAGCAGCAAAAAAACATTTTGCACAAAACTTCTTGATCCTGGGTAGCTATATTTCATTCCGAGCCCGATTCCCAGCTCTCCGCTCAATCCTTCAGTATAATCACTGAAGACGTTATATACATGATGTCCTCGGGTACCCTTGCCCCGCTCTTGCGTGTCTCATTCGCAGATATGTAGCCCAATGGCTACCGATGGTGTAGATGGCAGGTTCGCGGCAGTTCACGCTACCAAATCGCACCGCACCCATGGAGACTTAAGCTTCATTCCAAAAACCAATTCAAGATTCGGATACGAGTGATTCTCTGTGGCGACAGCATCCTTAAACCCGATGAAAAAGAGCAAGAAGCGGTACGCTAGCTCCAAGAGGGGGAAAATAACCCGCCTCGGTCATTCAAAAACGGTATGACAGGACCTACGATCTCTGGGCTGAGGTGAGGTTGCACAAAACGACCCCGCTTTTTTTTTTTCAGTCCTTAAGAATTCCTGTAACCGACTCTCTCTATCGTTCATCTTTCACACTATCCTAACCAGCGAAAAAGAGAAAATGTCGCAATCTTTCAGTCATAATATCAACTCTTTGAACAGTTACACGGCGATTAACGTGTCAAATACGAATAACTTTATTCCTGCCGATCACCGATCTAATATCCTTGCCTGGCTATCCCCACTAGATCCCAAGTCACGGCATCGGGACATCCAGGAGCGCCGAGTCGAAAATATAGGAGAATGGCTATTACAGACCGAGGAATTCAGAACCTGGCACGCCGGCAGTGAGGCAGGTGATTCCGATAACGCAGCTTTGTTTTGCTATGGAGATCCAGGGGTCGGCAAGACCTATATTAGGTAACAACGAACCCCGCGGAATAGGAGGTCGAGTACTGACAAGCCGTGATGTTAGCTCATTGGTGATAGATAGCTTGTGTGAGAGGCCTGGAAGACAGAATGTCGCCGTCGCGTGCTTCTACTTTGACTTCGCCACCCAACAAGAGCAGTCACCAACGAGTGTGCTAGGCGCTCTGCTCAAGCAGCTTGCAGTCGGGCTAGGAGAGCTACCGGAGGAAATGGTACAAGCCTATGAAGAGCAGAAAAATTTCATTGGTGGACGGAGGCCGCAACATACCGATACTGTGAAGATGCTGCAGACTGCCTCCTCCAAGAAGCCCACATTCATATGCATTGACGCTCTGGACGAGTGTGTGCCGGAACATCGAGTCAAACTTCTCAATTCACTAAACAAAATTCTCCAAGAGTCCCCAGGCACCAGGATATTCGTGACCGGAAGACCGCACATTCGGCCGGAGGTTGGCAAGCGCCTTGCTGGAAGAGTCACAAGTCTAGCGATAAGTACCAAGAGAGATGATATTATTAGATATCTCCACTCCAGGCTGGAAGACGACACAACCCCAGATGCGATGAACAGTAATCTGGAGGCAGAAATCCTGAAGAAAATTCCCGAAGACGTTTCCGAAATGTATGTATAAACAACAACGCTAGGAAAAGGCACGTTAAGCTACGTTAAGCATGGACTGACAGATGCATCTAGATTCCTTCTAGTCTCGCTGAATATCGATGCGGTCCTGCAAGAAACTACAATCCATCGCAGGCGACAGAAGCTCAGCGCAATGGCCTATGGCTTGGGGTTAGGGGATGCTTATAACACAACGCTCGGTCGGATAAAGGGACAGGGTGGGGAGAAGGCGAGACTTGGCATAGCTGCTTTGATGTGGATATCTCACTCGGGACGGCCCTTGAAGGCTGATGAACTGTGCCACGCCCTAGCAGTCGAAATAGGGTCGCTGATTCTCAATACCGACAATGTCCCTTCAATAAGTACATTGCTAGCCTGTTGTCAAGGACTTGTTGTAATAGGAAAGGAGGGTTCCACTGTCCGGCTAATCCATTTTACCCTTCAAGAATACCTTCGAGCTCATCCCGAGCTCTTCGGCCCAGCTCACTCGACAATGGCAGAGACCTGCTTAAGTTATCTGAATTCTCAGCAGGTCAAGGCCCTTTCGACCAGTCCCTCCCCCTCCTTCCAGGACACACCATTTCTCGAATATTCTTCTCTATATTGGGGAGTGCACGCAAAACGGGACCTTTCAGATTGCGCGAAACAGCTTGCGCTAAAACTATTTGACCACAACAGCCACATTCCCACCAAAATCCTCTTGCAAGCGCAAAAGGTGTATAGTCATGCTGTCGATTTCGACAAAATTTCCCTGTTCAGTGGTCTGCACCATGCATCCTTCTTCGGGCTTATTGAGATTGTAGCTAGTTTGGCAGAGATGGAAAGTTGTGATATCAACAAAACAGATTGTGGGGGTAACACACCTCTCGTTTGGGCTTCTAGGAATGGTCACGAGGTTGTGGTGGAGATGCTGCTTAGACGAGACGACATCAACCCCGACAAACCAGATAACGACGGCCGAACACCGGTCTTGGGTGCTGCTTGGGGTGAGCATGAGGGAGTGGTGAAAATACTACTCGAACGAGACGACGTCAACCCCGACAAGCCAGATAACGACGGCCGGACACCACTCTGGGGTGCCGCTTATAGCGGGCACGAGGGAGTGGTGAAAATACTACTCGAACGAGACGACGTCAACCCCGACAAGCCAGATAACGACGGCCGGACACCACTCTGGGGTGCTGCTTATAGCGGGCACGAGGGAGTGGTGAAAATACTGCTCGAACGAGACGACGTCAGCCCCAACAAACAAGATATCAGCAGCAAAACACCACTCTGGTGGGCTGCTTATAGTGGCCACAAGGGAGTGGTGAAACTACTGCTCGAACGAGGTGACATCAGCCCCGACGGACCAGATAACAATGGCCAAACACCACTCTGGGGCGCTGCTTATAGTGGGCACGAGGGAGTGGTGAAAATACTACTCGAACGAGATGACGTCGACCCAGACAAACCAGATAACGACAGCCAAACACCACTCTTAGGAGCTGCTTACAATGGGCACGAGGGAGTGGTGAAAATACTGCTTGGACGAGGCGACGTCAACCCCGCCAGACCAGATAACAGTGGCCAAATACCACTATTTTGGGCTGCAGGCAAAGGGCACGAGGGAGTGGTGAAAACACTGCTTGAACAAGGCGACGTCAACCCCGACAAGCTAGATAACGATGGCCGAACACCACTCCGGAGGGCTGCTTACCATGGGCACGAGGGAGTGGTGAAAATACTCCTCAGACGAGACGACGTCAATCCCGACAAACCAGATAACGCCGACCGAACACCACTCTGGGCTGCCGCCTCCGAAGGGCACGAGGGAGTGGTGAAATTACTACTCGAACGAGACGACGTCAACCCCGACGGACAAGATAATGATGGTCAAACACCACTCTGGCGGGCTGCTCACGGAGGGCACGAGGGAGTGGCGAAAATACTTCTCAGACGAAACGATATCAATCCCGACAAGCTAGATAGCAAAGGCCGAACGCCACTCTGGGCCTCCGCCTCCGTGGGACACGAGGGAGTGGTGAAAATACTCCTCGAACGAGATGACGTCAACCCCGACAAACAAGCTAAAGACGGCGAAACACCACTCTTAGGTGCTGCTTGGGGTATGCACGAGGGAGTGGTGAAAATACTCCTCGGACGAAACGACATCAATCCCGACAAACCAGATAACGAAGGCCGAACACCCCTCTGGGCCGCTGCCTCCAAGGGGCACGAGGGAGTGGTAAAAATACTACTCGAACGAGACGACGTTAACCCCGACAAACCCAATATCAACGGTCGAACACCACTCTGGTGGGCTGCTCGGGATGGACACGAGGGAGTGGTGAAAATGCTCCTCGCACGGGATGTCAACCCCGGCAAGCCAGACAAATACGGCGAAGCCCCACTATTTTGGGCTGCTGAGAACGGGCACAAGGGAGTTATAGCGCTACTCCTAAGGTTATGCAATTTACGTAAATTATCATAGTTTACCGTAATTTACAGAATATAATTTACAATTTACATACGTAATTTACAAGCCTAGGGTTTGAAATTAACCTAAACCCTAACTGGTAAATCAAATAAACAGTTTTGGGATTTAGGAAATGTGAGTTTCTTGCTGCCAGCAGTAATGGAGTGTTTTGTAAGACTAAGATAAGAGTAAGAGGTATAAATTCACGATAGGAAAACTACTGGATGAGGAGATTTCACAAAAGCCAGGAAGCAGAGGAGAAACCAACAATATATCGACTACTCCTTACCGTAAATCCAATAATAGTTTACGTAAATAATTATATTTTTACCGTAAATTTACGGTAATTTACGGTAATTTACAAACCTGTAATTTACAAAAGCCTAACCTTAGCTACTCCAGCCCCCAGAATCCGCCGCCCCCAGCCTGCCATAAGGGCGCTGGCCATGCATTTTTCATTGCCTTCGGATACGGATTATCCATGTGCTGTTTCCGCCAAGCCCACAACTCCGCAGCACGCCCACACCGCCACTGCCCCCCCACTCCCGCCTAACCTCCTCCCGCGGTTCAAGTCCCCACCTTGTGCTAATTCCCGTCTTTCTCCTCCCCCGGGATCTGCCTACGACCGAACCTCAGCTTAAATATTTCTCTCTTAGTTGTAGGAAATACCCATCAAAACCTCTTCCCCGGTTTCCTCTGGCAGCCCGGTCAGGATTTGTCAGTTCCTGTTTATAGCCTAGCGTTTAGAGTTGGCATGGTGTTCCTAAGACAGTGTAGCTCAAAATTTCCATCATAGTTACTCTTTTCCTTGCTTTCTAGTCATATGCCCACTTCCCACATTGACTGTTCCTTCAATTTTTCCACAATTCCGTTTTTTCCCCTCCCTCACTCCCACCCACATCTAAAGTGTAAGCATCAAGGTTATTTAGATATAGATAGAGAGAAAGATACAAAGTTCCAGTATTCCTAATAGCTTGTGAAAAGCAGTGGAAAGTTAAATATAAGTTTCCTACTCTACATACTACCTTGAATAAGAGAGATGTCTTCATGTCGTCTAAATACCCCTATTAAGTAAGGCGGCATTTTGTCCTACTAGCATTTTCTCCCGTCCCCACCAAATAGGAAACTTAGACTTCCTGGTTAATTCTTATTATTCAAGATAATATGGTACTAGTAGTGTAGGTGTACAGTACTCTAACCCTAGCATAGCGTAGGCTCCTTCTGAGAGCCTGAAAAGTTGCTCCCTTTGTATGATAGCTGGCGGAGATCTTCCAAAACTTGCTTTTGTATTTCCCCCAAAGTGAGAGATATCTATTAATTAATTCGGTCTTTCTCCCATTTTCGTTTCCTTTCTTGTAGAGTGAGAAAGAATGCCAAATTTCTGGCCCTCCCTGCTATCTATCTACCTGATTTAATTCAGGCCACAAAGTGCTATATCCTACAGTAAAAGCTGCGATAATTGAGGATTGTGCCGTGTAGTTCAGAATTCCCCACTAGCACTTTAGAAAGGGGGGCCCAGAAGGATGCGAAGGCAAAAAGGTACCACCTTGACGACATAGCACAATCCTTGATTATATAGTTTTCCCGTGCGCCATGCAATTAACATCTCATAAACACTCCTACCACTCCATTCTAGCTAGAAGGTAACTTAACTCTGAATAACAATCCAACCCTCCCGTTCTCTCATTCACGCGGCACAGCTCGAGTAGGATAATACTCTGGCTCCCCATCAAAACCACGCACCCTAGTTAGTAACCAAGTCATACTAAACTAAACCCTACACCAAATCGTCGGCCAAAAATCTTTCAAAAAAATTCGCCGACACACACAAGTCTTGGCGAATCCCGTCCAACTGTATAAATAAACTCATCCCCCCGTCCCCCCTCTCCTTCCACCATGCGATTTTACTTCATAGGATCATTTCTATAGTAAATCGTCTCATCTGAAACTCTAACCAGAGCCACAGATTCTCCAACCTGGGGGATGACTATTTATATCCTCGAGGCCCAAGAGTGAAGACCTTTCTTACCTCTGCTTTGGCGGTGGTGGTGATGATCTCGACCCGAATTGCTATTTTCTCTCCCAGAGAGTTAAGTGATGAGGGTGGGCCTTGATGGAAGTCTGACAGGTTCCATGTCGTATTGTACTGTCCATTGCAAATTTTCTATGCTGGATTTGGGGTCTGGTAGGTTGTAGTGTTTGTTTGAAGTGATGGTTTTTGTTTTGGGTGTGCAGGGGCAGGAGTACTGTACCTGAGCTTGTGGGGGATAGTCTAACGCCGATGCGGTCTTTGAAGCCCAAGTGTCCTCATCCTCGCTTGTAAACTTGTGAAAAACCATTCGCCTCCCTAGCATTCACCTTCCAGTATAGATCGGCTTTCCCCTCCTGGTTGGCCTAGATTTCTGACTTGCCTTTCCTCTGATTGCTTCCCAGAGATTTTGCCAAATTATATACAAAAGCACGATTGGAAATGGAGCGCGGATAGATATAGAGCACGAGTGACTTTTGTGGTTGCGGCCACAGACAGTGAATGTCTCTTAGAAAGAGAGAGTGTTAGCAATTTAAGAACTTAGGAATTTAATAGAATTCTTGGGGGGCAAATACAAACTCTACAAAGTCGAGACCCCCACCCCAGCCACGGACCACCACCTCCATCTCCTAACTAGCCTATTATTTCTCATCTCAATAGAATCATCCCTAGTTAAACTCGAATGGAATCCCCAATCATTCTTAACCCGTCAGGAAAATGGGCTACCAAGCATCCGCATTAACCCCCCCCTCATTTCTAGCAAGGAGCTCTGATCATGCAGGAAAATCGCTCCCTCGCTATTCCCAGATTTATCCCAAAAGCCACAAGAAGTCTGTGTTGGCTCCAATCAAGATGTTACTTATTATACTGTGCGCCGACTTGAGGAACAATCCACTAAAAACAACGAGATAGTGTACTCATTACACTGATCTTCCCTCTGAGCAGCGATATTCAATGCCCCACCATATTCTTTTGATCGCTCGTTGGCATATTCTCCTTGTAATAGCCTGTCAACTATAGACCGCGGGCGAGGCCAAGCTTCCATCATCAAATTCGTAAACTCATTGGGGAATGGAACAGTACTCCTCGCTCACTTCAAGTTCCGAACAGACCTTAAGCAAAGTGAGAAATGTATTGGACTCCTTCATGCAAATTAGTCATGATTTATCGAACAGCTCTCGATCTGCTAAGCCCGGGGGGTCCCGGAAGTGCCCTGCGCTCCCCAATTACTACCGGCGTAATCAAGAAAGGCATATTTCCGATAATAATTATTCATATACCAGCCCTCTCCTCTTCTTCCAGAGATCCTCCATAGCATTTATGGTGGATCTTGCAACACAACATAAGAGATATGATACAAATATCAGCAATTTGAAGATAGAATCCACAAAGCGTAGGGTATACTACCAATTACCCTTGCCAGGAACATTTCTTTCAAGAAGGAAACTCCCTGGCGGTTTGGTGAATAAGGTATATATAGATATAAACCTTCGAATCAATAATCCATATCAAAAAAAGCCCACAGAAATTCTTTACTGTCTCTTTGAACTTGTGCCTGGAGCAACCGCTACCTGTGCAGTACTGTACACCACCGGCAAAAAAAAAACCCCCATTTTGCACAAAGACTATTGATCTTGGGTAGCTATATTTCATTCCGAGCCCCAGTTCTCAGCTCTCCGCTAGATCCTTTGGTATAATCATTCAAGCTGTTATGTTCGTGATGTCCTCTCCTCACTTTGGATTCGGGCTCTCGCGGGTCTCATTATCCGATAGGTAACTTCGATGGCTATCGACAGTGTATGCTACAATAGGTTCGAGCAGGGAGCGCTACCGAATCGCACCACACCCACGGAGACCCACGCTTCATTCCAAGCACCTATTCAGGTTTGTGATACGAGTGATTATCTGTGACAACTTCATTCCCTTGCGCTCGGTGGAAAAAAGCAGCAAGCGGTACACTCGTTCCGAGATGGGGAACCGAACCCACTTTGGCCATTCCAAAACGCTGTGGGAGGACCTGTACTCCGGCAGCTGAGGCGAGGTTGGGACTCCTAAGTTGGAAGGAAGTTCCCACTCAAAGTGTCCGCGATCCGCTCGACTGCTTGGTAATCTCGTGACATAGAGGGAGAACCTCACCCCCCTCGAATAATTAACACCTCTCATATCCTTAGAGGTTTCTTTACAATATGCAGTGCTGTTTTTGCTCGGCATCGTTGCCTCGAGCTGTAGAGATTCCACTCGGGCAGCAAGTTGAGCGCTATAGCACCCATTGTGATCGATTTGAGCCTAGAAAGGTGGATGTGCGCACCACAGTTTGTGAGGAGAGACACCAGTCTGGAATCTTGTTCTAATGGTCTCCGCTCAAGCCACGAGCTCGCCGCTAGGGATTTCCGAGCTCACATTTGGTCTAACTAGCCCCTCCAAACCAACGGATTTTGCAGCTCGCACGATGGTACTGGCTGGGATGATTACTATTCAGTATTGTCCTGCTGTGGTTATCCGGGGAGCGTTATTCCGCATACAGTACCTTGAGCTTTAGGGCCCGTTGACCCAATCGCAGGATGCAGTATCTCTTTGCCAAACACCAAGGCTTCCCTCGAGTCAAGCACATAAACTCACTAATGGCACGAGCAGTTTAAGCCCAGTCGTGTACGATATCCCAAAGGTTTGTGACTGTTGAAAGTATTGCATACCCTCGTGTTCAGTCGCTATAAAAGGCAGATTACTTTTCCCTCGGAGGGGTGGAAGTTAGGTTAGGCAAGGAATTATTCGGCTTTATTCATTTCAATAGAGTTCTTATTTCTGTGCTCTCCATTGTATGTTCCCGGGTATTGATTCAGCCTCTCTTTTAGCTACCGGGCCCTCTACGGACCGACCCCTATCCGTCATGATTAACCTGATATAGGACTAGATTGAGATGGCTAGACCAACCATAGACATTCCAACAAGGGTACAGCTGAAGAAATACACAGTGCATTCCTTCCTCGGCGGTCATGAATTGAATCGAGCTGATGAAGCTACGGTACTAAACATCTGCTCCCATATCTCCGCCCGGCCTCTAATACTCCCACAGTTAAAACAAAAACCCCAACAAAGCCCCCAACAAACAGCCACTCGACCAGAAAAAAACTACCCAACTACCTCCTTCCCCATATTATTCTCAAATATTCAATTACAGAGCCCCCCCCCCAAGGCAGATCACAAACAATCACTCACTTCAAAATTCAAACCTGACTCATGGGTCCCCGAATCTCACTACCATTCCTCCTCATCATCCCCCGAATCCCATACGCACTGAACCCAAAGCTGGCCAAAAACGCCGCAAACGCGAACCAGTGAAAGGCCGTCATAGCATTCGCCTCGCCGCACCGTTTCGAAGGCGAAAAATATCCTCCACCATTGGTAATCCCGTTTTCAAGGAGATATCCCTAACCCACCCCTCCCTCCATCAGCCACTCATCCATCACACACAAAAAACGGGAGGGAAGGAAAGCAAACCTCCAACCCGCAACTCTTGCCCCCCAACTGAGCCGCCATTGCTATCCCAGCGCTGAGTAGGAACACGCAATTCAAGCCATCGAGAACAGTGCTGGCGATTGGATTCTCGATTTTGCTAAAGATCGTGGCTGGGATGAGGTATACTAAGAGTGTTAGGGCGGCGAAAACGGCGGCGAAAATGCTGAAGTTTACGCGTGTGGGTGTACCGCCGCGGGTTTGCTGCTCGATCAAAGCCCCTGATAGGCCGAGGATTATGGTTGCGAAGGTTAGTTCAGTTAGGCGCAGGAGCACTGTTGAGATCTTTTTCAAGGGGAGCATGGTTGCAGAGTTATGGCAGGTTGGGTTGGAGGGGAGTGGGTGAAAGGGGGTTCTTAAGAAGGGACGTAGGGAGAGGGAAAGTAAGAGGTGAGGATGAGGTTTTGAGGACGTCATGGCGGTTTGGTATGAAACCTGATTTCTGCTGCACTGTTATAGTGTTTTGTTTGATGCCTAGGCTAGGCCTGGTGTCGGGTTGGGCTTCTGGAATCTAGTGATAATCACTCATAGCATCACCATAGCAGCAGCCGGGCAAGGCCAGTCTTTTGATCGCCACGAACCAGAAGTCACTCTCGAAAAATTACGATTCACACACTTCGTTTCATAAGTTTCTAACCCACCAAGACCTCAACGTCATCCCTCGGAGAAACCAGAACACCGCAACCTCAAAACAAGGCATCACGGGATAGATGCCATCATGCCCCGTCTGCCTAACCTCCGAAACAATCCCAATGGCCCCTAGCAACCCCTAGACGAAAGAAGAAGAAACGCCTGGCGCAAAGAATCGAACGAGTGACGACCCATGTCCACAAGAAAAGAAAAGAGAACCCTGCTAGGACGCATGACACTGTGATATCTTGGCAGATAAAAATGAAAGAGTGAAAAGTAGAACAGAGTAGAGTAGAGACTTGAAAGGAAAAAGGAAAATACAAGTAAAGAATAGAAGCTATCCAATTCAACAACAGCCACACCCCCAACCCCCCCCCCCCCGTACGAACAAATAAATCAAAAACAACCAAGAGAGAGAGATTACTCCGTAGCCTCAGCCAATTGAATGATCAATCGACTAGCAAGCTCTAAGAACGGGAACGGTGAACTAACTTCTTTCTCCTTATCACCTCCATCGCCCTCCCCCCCATTCCCATCCTTCCCCTTCCCTTTCCCCTTCCCCTTAACAGCAACTTCCTCCTCCTTTCCGTCATCGCCTTTAATAACTCCCTGCCCATCACCCCCCAACTCGGTCAGAAATCCCACCTTCTTCTTCTTCCCCAGCCGCTCGTAGCCCGCGCACTTGAAGTCGACTAGGTAAAAGTTGTGTTCCAGTTGGTATAGCTGTATCTCCATGTGCACGTAGAGACCTTCCTCGCCGAGTGGATTGGTGGGTGGGTAGCTGGTTCGCTTGGTGGTAGAGTTGTGGGAGGACTTGCGCCACCGGCAGTGGATTATCCATGGATCCGTGGGGACGGTTTGTGTGCGCTTATTCTTGTTATTGCTTTGTTGGGAGTGACTGTGGTGGTTGTGGCGGTTGTGTTGGGAGTGCCAATCGCTGTCCGTGTCTGGGTTGTCTACTTCCTCACCTCCCGCTTCGTGGGAGGAAGAAGAATCTGTATCTGAGTTTGCGTATTCCTCGCCCGGGGTCTCGCCTCCAGAGTCGGAGTCACTGTCATCGTTTCCGCCGTCTTCATCGTCACACTCTTCCAGTTCCCACTCCGCACCGAGCTTTCGGAGCGCGCGGTATATGCACCCGACTGCTTCCAGCGGGGAATTGCGGCTCCGAATGCCAAATTGCCAGCGGGTTTGGCGCGGGCGCTTGGTTTGCTGGGCGTGGCCGGTTTGTAATGGCGTTAGCCCTTCGATCCTGCTACTTGAGGATTGGATTCGCGTATTTATCGGCCGTAGTCCGCGACGGGTTTGTTGTGGGGTTATTTGAGGTGAGGATGGCGCTGGTGAGGGTGGGGGCGGGGCGCCCGACATATATGCCTTGTGGTATGCTGGGAGGCTGGTCGGTAGAATAGAGATTGAGGAGGAAGGGGAGGGACCGACGTCGCCTGGTGTTGCTACGTCCTCTGGAACGCCGGCGATGCCGAGGCCGTCTTTTGTACCTGGTAGAGCAAATGGTGAGGCGGTTCGCTGCGGTGTTTGGGCGTTAAAGCTGGGAGAATTCGGAGCTTGAGGGTTCGGTGTATGTCGTGGAGAGGAGGGAAGATATGAGTTCCATGCAGGCGGAGATTGAGCAAGAAAGTTTTTAATGTTGTGGGCATTTGAGAGACGGGCTTTTTGCTTATTAGTTTACCAGTCATTAAGAATAGGGGGGCAGGGGAGGTACAATCTCTCATCATCATCTGATTCTCCCTCACAATCATGTAGGCGTCTTTAATGGCGCTGGGCTCCTCCTTATTCAGCGCGTCCTGGACATCGTCTTTCGCATACCCCATCGTAGACCCTAACTTTCCTACCACCGCATCGTGAAGCTCGCCTTTCAAGCGCTCCGCGGGTCCTCGCTCAATACTCTTCCACGTTGGCAGCCTGGAAAAATCCACGCCTGTATTAAAGAATTCTTCCGGCGCGGGGCGAAGGTACTCTGGGAGCCCTTTGTTGAACCAGGGATCCTGTCGAATGTCCGCAACCGTTATACGGGACAACGGGTTCACCACAAGCATTCTTTGAATCAGGTTGCGGGCTTCGGAGCTTAAAAAGTGGGGGATTGAATAATTCCCCTCTGCGCAAATTGTCAGCGGTCGCACATGACATGAGATGATTTACAGGGCGAAAAAACAAAAGAAACATACGTCCAATCTTCTTAAATAGGGTGGGTATATAATCGTCGTCGAAGGGTAACCTTCCGCAAAGTAGAACGTAGAGAATGACCCCACAACTCCAAACATCAACTTCTGGGCCCGCATACAACTTTCCAGAGATGACCTCCGGTGCAGCATAATTCGGACTACCACAGGACGTCTTGAGAAAGTTCCCGTCGGTCATGATATTACTAAGACCAAAATCCGCAATCTTGACATTGAGAAAATCGTCCAGCAACAAGTTCTCCGGTTTCAAGTCCCTGTGCACAATCTTATGGCGGTGGCAATATTCCACGGCGCAGATTATTTGCTGGAAGAAGCGTCGCGCAGAGTCCTCCGTCATTTTCCCGTTCGTGACAATATACTCGAATAGCTCTCCGCCGGCGTATTCTATAACCATAATTATGTCGTTCGGCGTCGTTATCACCGTATACCTAAATCACCCGTCAGCACTCCCCCACCAAAGGGGGATTTCTTTTTATTTTCCTCCTCCGTGGACGAGAACAAACAGCTTAATAATGTGCGGATGCCTCAGTAACTGCAAGTAGGCAATCTCCCTCTCCACCCGTCCTGCCATATCCCTATTATTTAATTTCTTTCTTGAGATAATCTTCAAAGCGACCTTCTGCCCGGAAACCTGGTGCACGGCCAATTTCACCTTTCCAAAGGAGCCTTCACCCAGGGTCTTGATGATGTTGTACTGCCCGAGCCGGTGCTCCGCGTCCGGTTTGTGCGCATCGTGGCGACGGGGCGGCCTTTGCTGCTGCTGTTGAGGGTGCGATTGGGATTGGGATTGCTGGTACTGGGGTTGGTGGTGTTGTTGTTTGTATGGAGGGATGGCCAGGTCCCCGTCCGTATAGGTTGGCGGCATTGCCGGTGAGCGGGAGGCTGATTGAGACGTGGTTGATTATTAAGGTATTTTCTCCTCTTTGCGAAAAGGGTCTCTCGGTTTCTTCTATCCGCCGCGGCCTTTCAGCGGTTGTGCGGTCGGGGGAAGGTTTTGCGTGGAGCTGGTAGGGGGAGGGTATTAAGTCGAGAGGTAAAGTACCGGTAGAGAAGTAAAGTGTAGTGAACGGAAATTGGGGGGGGGGGTGATAGTGGGTGGATAGGAGGGTTTCCGGATCGTGGACGATAAGAGAGATCGAAGGGAGATTAGATGGGACGACGTCACAGTCAGCCTGCCCACCCTCCGGCCAGGCCTTCATTGTATTGCACAGTACAGTACAGTAGCGGTAGTTCCCATCACAGCCTTGCCTCGCCCCGAACCCCTATCACACAAGTGCTGTGAGACCCCCGTACCACTACGGTATTCCGAATATCGATCCCAATCCCCACAGCGGAGGCGGAGGCGGAGGGCTTCATCAAAATCGCCCGCTTTTCCACCCATCATTTCTCTCTCCTTTTCCTCTTTCCCCATCACGCAGCGGTTAATGTCGTTATCGCAGTCGTCGTATTTGTATTGTCAACCCTTTTTTCCTTTTTCCTTTTTTTTATTTCTTTGCTTCCTTGCTTAGCCAGCCGTGGTCATGTCGAGCCCGCCGTATTCGAATGGTGGGCTTTCTGTGCAGTGCTGTGCCAATAACTTGAAGGAGGAGTGAGTGGTCCACGGGTATAGCAGTGCCTACGGTAGATGAATCACGGCAGAGGAATCGCGAGCCTCCTTATATAGCTAATAACTTACCGTCACTAGTTGACCCGATATCTTGGGAATGGATCACCGTATCACACTGTTCAAGTAATTGCATCGAGTAATACCCCCATTGTCAAGAATATCCCACGTAAACAGACGTGTTATGGATGGTATACCCCTACCCCAAGATGTATCGGATGTTCTCTCTTTCTCGTGGGGGTGAAGGACCTTCCTTTCTTCTCTGCTATTGGTGATATCATACTTGTACCGGTACTTGTGTAAGTGTCATGGGGCATGGGGGATTGGCTAACGGTCTACAAGCGGAGCAATCAGGTTGCTATCACAGGGAAACTGAAGCTGGAAATTCTCATAATAATAAGTTACAGTCGCACCCGGCTCTAGCGAAGACCAAAAATTCGGAGTTTTTTGTTCGTTATGGCGAGGTTTTGAAAGAAATTACTTACTTATAGAGGGGGCCATTTGGGCTCGAGTATGGGAGCAGGGTGTGAATTCCCAGAGGGTTCATTGGTAATAGCGAGGTTTCTCTTATAAGCGGTTCGTGATAGCGGGGTGCGACTGTACCGGTACTCGAATAATAAAAGTACGGTAATCGATAGTGACAGCTTACAGCTGAAAAGAAGAAAAAAAGTCAATTAGTATTCATACCGATAAAATAGCCCAAGCCGCCCCTAGCCAAGCACCGCCACATGGGCCTTCGAGCAATCAATCAACCCTGCCAGTCACAAACTCTAGCTAACATCATGCCGCCGTCCAGCAATCCCTCAACCCTTTTCTGAAGGGTTTAAAGGAGAGCCTCCCCATTCCTTCTTATTCCTTCTTCCACACGTCACATCATCACCCTACAGTACAAACCATCGTTAGATCAATCACCAAAACCACCAGCACAAATTGCTGGGCCAAAATGGCTTCGAGAACCCTCCTCCTCCTCTCCCGTCGACTGCAACTGCCAAACCTCCTGGTACGTCCCATTCGCCCAACAACAGCTTCCCTCCTCCGGAATCTCCGTCAACCCATTCGCCGGTCCTTCTCAACAGCAAAAGCAACCCCACCACCACCCCCAGCAAAGCCCACCACCCTCTCCGCTAGGCTAAAACACCTCTCGCGTGAGTACGGTTACAGTGCACTGGGCGTGTACCTCCTTCTCTCGGTTCTCGACTTTCCCTTTTCCTTTCTCACCGTGAGGTACCTAGGAGCGGAAAAGATTGGTGAGTTGGAAACTAAGGTTGGAGGTTTCGTCAAGCCGTATTGGATTTCCCTGCGGAATGCTATTGGGTATCCACCTGCACTAGTGCCGGCTGAGGCTGGGGAGGAAAAGGGGAGGGGGGAAGCAGTGCACGATGTGGAGGGGGAGGCCGAGAAGGCGGCTAGTATGTTTCTCTCTTCTCCCTTTCTTGGTCGGGGTGGTTTGGAGGTGGCTAAGGCGGAATGGTTGGTGGGATAGGTATATGGACAGAATTAGCCCTCGCCTACGCAATCCACAAATCCTTCATCTTCATCCGGGTGCCGTTGACGGCGGCGGTGACGCCAAAGGTCGTGAAGGTTATGAGAGGGTGGGGATGGGATATTGGGAGGAAGGGCGGGGCAAAAGAGGCTGTTAAAAAGGCTAGGAGGGGGAATTAATTGGAGGGAGGTGTAAAGTTATGCGTAGTTCATTCGGAAGTGTGCCCTTTTTTCTTGCATCTTTTTTTTAACATACATTCTGTCGCCTCTCACTCTTCTGTACGTGCATTACGATTGCATGACATAGCCGAACTGATAGCATAGATAGTCAAAAGGGAAAACAACCCCACTCACCTTTATTCAATATTCACCCTGCTCTCTCCTCTCTTTCGTTACAACACGCCCGAACCCCCCGACCCCCATCAGACAAACACCCGAAAACCTCCTCCGGCGCATCTAAACTCCCCATTCCAATCTCCACCTTTCCATCACCACCACTGCCACCACCAGTACACCCCCGAACAAGAACCACCCCCCCACAGTGTGCGCAAAACCCCCTCACTCCACCTCCATACCCAAATTCTCTATATGGCCATCCCACCCCACCAGCTATTTGCCCTTCTGAGTCTTCATACCCTGGCGGTTGCTCCCCCGCCCCCACATAGCGAGGCCGCACACCGGGGATGTATACCGCCCCGGGCATTCTAGGGATTTGCGGCGTCTGTGTGGTAGTAGCTGGCTGTGATGGTGGTGGTGGAGTAGCCAGCGAGACTAATTGAATCTGAGAAGGGGATATGTGAAGGGTTGTTCTGGTGAGCGTTTTTGGGTGGTGTGGGGATGTGCTGTTTGAGTCAGCACACTCGTATACACTTCTTCCTCAAAGAAGGGTGGGTGAGGGGAGGGATGGAAGATACCAGTGCGTGATAGAGATTGTGCTTGGAGGAGGAGGAAGAAGTATCCGGTAGCGGAGGAGGGAACATTGGCAGCCCCCCGTGAATGATTTTGGCGTCATTGTTTGCTGGAGGAGGGATAGTGTAGAGCGGTCTTCACGTATGATAGATAGGTTAATATGAACGTAAAGTATTCTACCCTAAGGCTAGGATTAGAGCCATTGCTCAGGACCCAGTGCCTTTTATACGGACTCAGAGATTCATACCTCACCACTGTCTCTCTGCACCTCTGAAGGTAGGTCAATGACTCATTTCACCCTTCTCTCTCTCTCCCTCGGATCCACTGTTCAACTATGGTACCCGTGCCATACGATTCTCCTCCTAGTATCTATATATGCCGTGCCCAGCGGGGGGAACAATGTACGCCCTTCCCCAAGGACGCAAACACACTCCCTAGTCCACGCTAAAGCTCTCTTGTCGAAACCCCTCTAGGCCAATGCCTTGACGCACAACCCGATACAACAATTGACCAATCCCTCCTCCCTCTCCAAACCCCTCACCCCACACGACCCAGGCATAAAAACCAGGAATACGAGAAATACTGGTACAAATACCCACCACACTTCCCCAGAAAACCGAAGGTTCCAGAAGGAAAAAGAAAGCTCATCCATCCACCCGTCCATCCACCCATCCATCCCCTCTACCAGGCAAATACCGTACAAGTATATACCAATCCCTCCAGGCAGCCAGCCCGCACGGGCTGGGCGGGAGCCAACTCTTCGCACACACACACAAACAAAAAAAGCAAGATCAGGAATGATACCGGTAATACCGGTGATTCCCTTGTTCGGTATTTGTTATTATACGGTACTGCCATAAGTAGTTATTATATCCAGGCTTTTCCCCTCTTCGTTCGCCTTAAAGTTTGGGATTTTTTTGATTTATAATTATCCTGGCTCCTCTCTCCCCGTCTTGTTCTCCGATTGGGTGTTTTTTCGCGGAGTTTGCTTGTGGGGGAGGGGATGCTGGTAGATTGTTGGGGGCGGAGGTTGAGGGTGGATTGGCAAGGGGTTTATTATATTGGTATCGAGTAAGGTGGTACTCTAGGCTACCGTACTCGAGTAGTCTAATGGTCGAGACTTTTCTGCTAGTGATGAATGTTGTCTCTATCGAACGTACCGTACTACCGGTAGTAGGCTACAGCGCAACTACGGTGCTACTAAACCGCTATCATGCCAGCATTCCTGTCTTGTGGTATGATAACTGGGTAGATTAAACTATTATCAGTGTCACTTTTTAAACATGCGCAAACCGGGCAATCAAACCACCAATCACATCCTTCCTCACTAGTTCATATGATTGCTTCCCCAAGCGGTAGACTGATAGGTCCCGAGCACGTGCAAACTCTTGGCAAAGACAGCCAAGTAACGACGTCAATTCCGCTCCCCAACTGTTAACCATTCGTTCCTTTTTTATCCATCCATACATCCATGTGTGCACCAACGGCCAATTCCAAGAATGACTTCGAAAGTCCACGGAAACATCTTCGCCCGTATCTATTACACATGGAAGTCGCTGAAGTTACCATGGCGACGCAAGGCCTTTGTTGGTATGTCGTCCTCCGAATAATAAAATCGAACCCGATTATCCCTACAATGGCCGATTTTTTCTGACAGTGAGAGAAGGAATGGACCTTGAGGGCAACTCCTTTTGGGAAATCCCTGTTAGCGCGCACGGGCGGGTCCGTCGGATAGTGGCGTACAAAGATCCCAAGCGGGATCTGGTGGACTACAAATTGCCTCGTACTGTGTACCTTTTTTTTCTTCTCCTCAGCGGCGCATGCGTTCATCCATCCCCTCTTTGCTAATAACTTTTCTCTTTACAGCCCAATGGACCCAGTGGCTTCGTCACAACCGGGCCGCGCCAACAATAGCAGAGCTCCATGCGGATATTGCCCGGCAAGTCCAACTAAAACAGCTGGTGGCCGCCGCTGACGCCCGGTGGAATTCGAAACCTTTGCTCAACGCGGCCCCTCGCCCCTCGGCCGATGGTGCATTGGTGGGCAATGCCAAACCCTGCGACGACTCCGCCGGCGGGAAGAAATGACTGAGAGCGCCGGGAGACAGTAGTAGGGCCTGGCGGAAAGGATAGGGGATAGAGCTGGCGGGGAGAGGGTGGACCGGGAGCGCTGGACCCAGGGGGCGAAGTCCGGTATGAAGGTGGAGAGAATTCAAGGTTGGACAGTGGAGTCCGGATGCGGGGTCGCCGAGAAAGAGGCTTAGGGGGGGAGTATGGGGTTAAGCTAGCGCGAGACGTTTGATAGGGGGATACTGTAGGTTATTGAAATAGTCGCTGGGAGGACTTCAAAATAGCCAGGGTTCAGTCGCCAGTAGTGCGACCGGCGGCCCTTAACCTACTCTTATTTCCCCTAGATGCACAAGACCCCTGAATGTAATTTACTATTTCTCTCTGCGGAAATAGCTGGAGCATGGATGTTAGTAACCTGTGTTCTCAAGCTTGTTTCGTGCTATGATACCATCAGATCAACAAGCACTATATAGCGTACCTCTACCTAGGATATTATTAGCATCCTACGAGCACGGGGCACCGCCATGGCTTTCCAACGGCTCCCATTTTATCTCAGCCGGCGAAATGAAGCACTAGCAAACAAAAGCCTTCTAAACTATCAGTATTCAGCCAAAATAACCACATCAGGAGAAGAAAAGAGAGATCGCGGAAGCAGAGGACAGGCAATATGCGAGAGATACAGGGCGATAGGCAGCCAAGCGAATCGTCACAGAGGAAGAAACTCGAAAGACCTTAATCACGCCTAGGAGTGAACCCCTTTCCTCCCCGAGATAACACAAGCCCCCGCAATGTTGCCAAGGAACGCCTACTTGTGAAGCTCTAAACGTTGAATCGCGACTCTACAGGAGATGTCCGTACCATGGTATTCCGAGTGATTGGTGAGCAGCGGGGGTCTTCACTGTATCTCACTCGCACCTCCCCACTGCCGGTTGTAGGTGATAAAGCGCGCGAGGTGAGGAATTGAAGGGAAAGTGAGGACTTGTAGGGTATAAAAACTATAGGAAGGTGTGAATCGGTAGTAGGGAAAAATCAATATCCTATATCTCTTTCATTGCTAGCTGTTCTCGAGGCACCCGTACCTATCAGCTGCAGTCTTAATAGTACCGAATTTTCCTACACCATGCTAAAATGCAAACTAAAAAACTAGCTTCTACCAAAAACAGTATTGCCACTTGAGCAGTATACGGACTTTGTCTCTTTTCACATTACTGGAATTTCTCCCTCCCAACCGAGCCCGAGTCTTTAGAACTCGTAGAATAATGCTCTTGTTGAAGCGCGGAATACACTCCACCGCCCGTCACCTATAAGGTTGGAGAATGCCAGAGGAGTAGGGCTTACTCGGGCAGACCAGGAAAGGGATGGCTGGTGGTCAGTGAACAGGTGTGTGACACTATATGCGCGAGAAAGGGCAATATTTCGACAAAAAGAGTAGGATAGTATTGAAAAAGCCTCTTCAGAAAGCTCAGTAATCTCAGTAATTACTGGGTATTGGGCAAAGGGCTGCATAAAATAATTAAAAAAAACAGTGGAGAGAAATTTCCTAATTGATGTGGGATGCTGTGAAGGGTAATAGCAATGAGCAGAAGTTATGAAAGGTCATAAGGTTCATGATTTCGAGGAACTCGTTGCAAATAACCCCCGCCGTGGGTAATATATCTGCCGCCGGACCATTACCTGTGTTCCCCCATTCAACCCTCCCTAGAGCGCCGCCACCCTGGATAGGCAGGCCGCGTCTCTCTCAGTGGTGGGTACCTTACCACGGTCGAACATCAAGACCCCCCTGTCCTGTCACACCGGACTCTATCCCGATGGGTTCGGCTGCCAATAACTGGATACAGACATTTTTAAAGAAACCCGGCACATCCCAGTCGGGCAGAAACAACAGAGAGAACCCCGGGAGAACATCTGTTTCCCTAGATCTTTGGGTAGCCTGAGATCCCTACAATTTCCTCCGCTCCGCCTGGCCATACAGTACGCTTTGGGTGGTGGAGTGATAGGGGTTGTAATTAGGAGTTATGAACCGAAATCAGTATTTAAAGAAGATTGATCCTCTGTCAACCCCCGCCCCCCTCGCAAGTCAATTCCTCACGGTAGCCAAAGATGAAGCTCTCACTCGTTCCTTTTCTCGCCCTCGCTACCCTCTCCACTGCAAAGCCTACCCCAACGGCGACGGTAGAGAACAGTGTATTCCTTTGCTCAGACAGCACCGCAGCAGAACTCGGGCCCAAGACCACCGGCATCCAGGGTTTCGGATTCTACCTCCACCCACTTTTTACCAGCACTTTTGTAAACCGCGCTAGAGGAGGCCGTTCAACTCGTTCATTCATCAACGAAGGTCTATGGACCCAATTACTCGACCTGACTTCCCCAGGCGACTACGTGGTCATCGAGATGGGCCACAATGACGGCGGAACACCCGGAAAGGGCTTGGACGTTGGCCGTGACCGCGCAGTTCTTTCAGGTTTCGGCGAGGAAACTGTAGTCGTGAAGAACTCTACTGGCCACGATGAGGTTGTGCGGACATTCGGAAGCTACCTCCGACAGATGATTGCGGACGTGCGAACAGTCGGCGCAACACCGGTGCTTTCTGGAATGGTGCCGCTGATGAAGTGGACCAATAACAACACTACTCTGACGAAGACCTGGCGGTTTGCTGAGTATTCACGGGAGGTAAGCTTACCTTGATACTGGGGTTTTTAGTAACAGTGCCATTGACGAAATTTAGGTATCTAAGACGGAGAATGTCTTGTTCTTAGATCATACTGCCTACTCCGTTGCTCGATTCCAAGAGCTGGGATATACAGAGTCGAAAAAGATGTTCCCTAATGATAATACCCATACCAATTCTGCAGGTGCTAAAGGTAGGTTTCTCCAACATCCAAGCGCTGTAATACGGCAATTAATGTTTGATAGTCAATGCGGAGAGTTTCGTCACTTCCATCCAGTGTGCCCAGGGGCCCGATGCTGCCGGCTTCAAAGAGAGATTGAGCGAGGACGCAACAAAGATCGGATATGGCTGCTTGGGAGCAGCACAGCGATAGCATGGCGCTTGTAGCCGAATATTGTATAAATGTAAACTAGCGTAGTGAGATCCTATGTAAAAAGGATGATACCGTCACTCGAATGCCGCGTGGATTTCTCCGAAGTTGATGCCATCCGGCAGTGGCAGTAACGCCGTATAATACATCTTCGTAGCCAGGCCGCTGGCATACGGCCTGCTTAACTTTCCTACCTCGATGGTAAGCCATACTTGGTATCAAGATTTGTGTAGAAAACTAGGGGATTCCAATTCATCCGGTGATATCCTTAACGACACTAGCAGCCCTGCCTGATGCCAACTTATCCGGCAAGGAGTTGAGGACGGCGCTGTGGGGATTCGATGACATCCTAATGATTTTTGTCGAGTTATTTTCTCCCTGAACTGGGGCTTGCTCTGTGTTGTGCTTCCTTGTTTCTTAGTAGTTTACCCCAGACACTCCTTTGGTCATTTCAATCTAGGACAAAATAATTAGCGCACATGTTGAGAGACCAATTCCGTTTCGTCTCCCCTTCCCTTCCTTTTCCAGAGGAAACTAAAAGAATAGTCTACTCAAATTGATGACTTCGCCCCCCCCACCATCCGGAACACCAGCCACAGTCACCGGCAGCATCAAAAAAGAAATTTATAAAAAGAAATTCAACCAATAACTGCCTCTTGTAGCACCCTCCTATTGCAGATTTCCCAGCGTAACTTATAAACCACCCCACGGCCCCTCCCATTCCTTCCCCCCTCAAACACATCTCGTTAAGATATCTTCCCAGATCACCACAGCCCTCCAAACCCACATCGGGACAGTGACCGCGGTTTCCACTCCTGAGGGTACGGGGAGTACTGTATTGGCTTCTGGACACCTCTGTAAACACTTCGTGCTACATTGCGTAAGAAGTACTGTACTGTGCTAATACATTGGTCATATAGAGTAGATTTGAAGGGAGAGGCTAGCGCGAATACCCCAGCCTAAGTGCGTAAATGATCAGGACCACAACTTGAACAGGGATTTGTTACCGCAATGGGAAAATAGCAATGGAGGAATAAATTGGTATCAACCGGGTATCCGGACATGGGACTAGGGCTATTCGCGATACTCTGAAACAATAGAAATTATAGCCCCCCCCAGATAGATAAAAAATTTATCCCTTCACTGCAGCTGGACGCGGAACACGCCCGGGGATTTGGTGTAAGTTAGTGAGAGAGAATCCCTGGTGTGGAGAAGCTGGGTTTCTGCCTTCGCTCTAGCGAGAGTCACTGCTTTGAATTTCTGTTGGAAGGGCAAGAGAGTTACTTGTAGAGCAGCATCGGTTATATTAATTTCGTTCATGCTGTGGGAGCCTTCAATTGTCGGTTTCGTTTCAATCGTAAATCTTGAGTTTCGAGTTACATACCTCATGTTCCCTTGTTTCTTTTTTCAGAAGGCAGAGCCATAAGGGCCTTGAAAGTATTAGAGGCCTGCCATCTAAAGCGGTAAGACTCCGGAGTGTACTGGGATATCATGGTAGCAGTGCTATGTGATAAGAGATTTGGAGAGGTGGCCTTGTTTTTGGGGGGCCAGTATTCTGGGACCAAATTATGCCGCTCGGGGGGGGGGGTAACTTAGGTTGTTTTGTTCCCAAGATCATCACTTTACCACATAGCTTGCAATATTAGTCGTGCCTAAACATCGCTATGATATCGACTGAGTGCGACGTTGTAAAGTTGCATGTTCCATGACTTAATTTAAGTACAGGAGATGGTTATGCAATTCGTCTCCCACTGCTGAATTGTAGGCGTTGAGGGGGCAGGTGGTGCGGCCCGGCGATGCTTCAGCGTCCCGTCTTCCGTGTTCCTCTATTGGAATGGGGGGCCAGTTGTAGTAATGTAGTCCCACTTCCCTTGAGTAATTGAAGCGAGTTGTGATCATTCTGAATGGGGACCCCGATCCACTAGAGCAGACAACATTGCAGACTGGTTAAATCAAGTTAGATATGGCCACCACCATTGAGCAGAGATTAGCATCTGGCAAGAACGAGACCAGCAAGAAGTACGCCTAATGGGTTTGTTGTAAGGTGTGGTGTTGTTGCATCTAACCTTCTATCAATCGAACACTTTTATCGTAGCTGTTACAAAGTTGAAATCTAACTTTCAAATTGGGATTGAAAGTGAGAAGGGAAGTTGGTCGAATATAAGGGAGTTAGTTGAAGGGGGTGACTGATTAGTTACTTTTACTGCGTAACCCGTTGGTACACAGTCAGAAGAGTTAGAATCTTTACCAAGCACACCTTTGCATCATTCTGGTGTAGGGAGCACCCACTCGGTCTGAGTCTCCACTACGAATTGGTTGGAGCACGATAAAGAGCGATCCTACGGCACCCTCACCCCTGCCTTGTTGTCCAAAGATCATGCCGCAGAAACCTCTCCAGCTCTCTTGTAACTCTAATAGATATTGTTGGCTGACAAAATTGACCGCACACCAATAGGCGGGAGAAAAGATCGATCATAACACCCCCTCTTGGTCATTCGGGTTCTTTGAACTAGGGTCTCCTCTACCTAATATTGGTCCCGCAGGGCCGGATCACTGTAGCAAAACAAGAGGGCAGTAGCAGAACCATCGCTGCCACTGCCGTCGTACCACCCCCCAAATTTCTCGGGTTTGGGAAGCCAGTCTCCCATGTTATCGGTCCTGCCTGTTCGAAGGCCCTAATGCGGGATCTGGTGCCCGAGCGGATGACCGAGCCAGGATCCTAGACCAACCATCGGCATTGTACACCCAATTCAGAGTAACTCGAATATTAGACACATTGGGAGAGCAGACAGCACTTTCTCTGTAAAAAGGCTTCCTAAAAGGGATGTTGACGTCAAAAAGACATCATCTTTATAAAGAATATTTCCACACCTATAATAGCAGCTACTCTGGCGTAAATTTAGCTGTCACCCTCTAGGTGCTCAGGGATGTTGGGAGGGTTGGTAGCGAGATTGAAAAATTAGATTACTTTCTCCTACCCGCTTAACTAGAATGCTATGTAGGACTCAGTAGAGAGTAGGCAGGCACAGCATACTGGGTGGTGGTTGGAAGCAGGACTGCAGTGCGGCCAAGCAACCCACCTGAAACCTGTACCACGATACTTGACACGAGACCAAACACCCGGGTATATCGACTGTGACCAAACACGCGACTCAATAGAAACGGAGGAGTCAACGCTAAAGGAAACTCTCCAAGGTCCCAGACAGTGTACTAAAATCCCCAGGACACTTAGAAGAAACCAGCTCCCTCGCGCCTTATACCATACAAGCGGCGGTTCTCGATTTGGCTATAATTGAGGAAGGTCTATCAGTTCTTGATCTCACTCCAAGCGCCAGCACTGTAAGCTGGTCTGTACCTCCCTTTCCACCACAACTGGATATTACTTTAAACCCCCGTCTCTTAAATGCTTGGTGAAATTCCCTAGATCATTCTCGAGATCAGCCTCAAGGGACCGGCTTCGGGGTCGATGAGCCCGAATCCCTAACGACAAAGGGAGCTTTGTGCGAACACAAGGTGGAAAACACCTGCGGGGTTTGGCCATGAGTTTGACAGCTCACCAGTAAAAGTAGTAATGTTGTTCATTCATAAGATAATTTAGCCCCATGAGATTTTCTTGCACTTCGTGATAGAAAAGCACAAAACCCATGGGGGCTGGTGGTAGACGAAGGAAAAGGTATTGTGGATGTTGCCTCGCAAGCTTCCCTAGACCTTCCAAGCACTGGCGTGCGAGGAAAATGATTGTCCGAGTGATGGGAGATGAGTTAGTTTGAATGAGCCAAGGCAATGGCTATAATAGTGTCCAGCATAGTACAGGCATTGAGCCTTTTCAAAGAACAACTTATTTCAATTTCCATCTGTGGCCCATCCTAATTACGATTCATTGCAGCCGACCCAATCCCAATGCCACCGCCTGCGAGGTGTCTGTCCTGTGCTCGAGCACATTGCCGCCGCTGCCTTTGGGATCCAAATCTTGGCACCTGCAGGGATCCATCATGATCCTGGACTGTCTCGCCCATTGTGGCTAACCACTGCCACAATCAACCTTAGAAACCACATTTCCACAACCTCCTTTTCCGAAGTCTTTCTCCAACAACGTTAAAAAAAATATTCCCCCCGTACACCAGACCCTATAATTACCCTCCTCACTTTCCTCTACCTTACCGCACCGTCCACCTCCGGCAACTCCTAAACAACGATAACTAGAATGGCGCCGTCAGCCTTACGGCCGAGTATCGGCTCTCTTTTCCTGCTAACTATCTCTCTCTTCTCTGTCATCTCCGCTGCTCTAAAGTTCGACATTGCTGCACAGCAAAGGGGCCATCGACAGCGGTGTATTCGAAACTTTGTTGCGAAGGATACTCTCGTTGTTGTAACGGCTACGGTTAGCGGGGTTAAAGGCGATGGGCAGCAAGTCAACATTCACGTATGAATTTTTCTGCTCTTCCTTCCCCCGGGTTGGTTGATCGACTGTGAAGCTGATGTGAATTGAATAGATTCGAGATGCTGTTGGGAATGAGTATGGACGACCAAAAGATGTAGTTGGTGAAGCCAGGATGGCATTTACTTCTCATGCAGATTCCGCTTTTGATGTTTGCTTCGAGAATAACATTGAAGATGGTATGGCTCCTTTTTTCCTCTTATTCCCCCATAACTTTCGACTCTGTGTGGAGCTAATGGCCTTATAGGTCGCCATGCTGGCCTTACTCGCTCTGTTGAACTTGATGTGGATATTGGTGCCGATGCTCGTGACTGGTCTGCTATCCAAGCTGCGGAGAAATTGAAACCAGTCGAGATTGAACTACGGCGCATCGAGGAGGTTGTCTCGGAAATTGTCAACCAGATGGAATACTTAAGGTCTAGGGAGCAGAAGCTCAGAGACACCAACGAGTCTACGAACGAGAGAGTCAAGTACTTTGCTTTGGCTATTATGGCGACTTTGGTTGGACTTGGTGGTTGGCAAGTTGTTTATCTGAGGGCTTATTTCAGGTTCGTATTATTCCGCTCCGTTCTCCAGAGATGATTATCTAGCTTCCCCTCTTTGGAAAATACTAACACACTTCCCAACAGATCGAAACATCTTATCTAAATAATACACTCTCACGAAACGATTTACTTTTCTTACCGCTGGGTTGGGTGCCGTTTTGTACCTAGGATTGCTCCTCTTTGTCTGGATCCCATTTATTTTAGTTGTAACTTTCTTCCCCTCTACTCTACTATTAAAAGATGTGCTGCGGTTCGGGCTTGGATGGTGTTCACATAAACCGGGGAACCGTACGGTTGTTCGTGTTTGGTCGGCCAATTCATGATAATGACAGGTGGTTTTCCGGGTGCGAATTGAATTAGAATGTGAAATGCGTGGGCTTGGGAATTCGGAATTGATGCCAAGCTGTTCACTCGGGAGATCTTATCGTGCCGTACCGTAGTTCTCCTGTTGTGTGACACCGGAATGATAAGGCAGGCGTCGGAGAGAGCCCGTACATCTTCAAGTGACAAGAGACAGAATCGCCAAGTCGGAATCTTTCATGGTTACTCTGATACTGCCGAGGGTGATTGCCGTTCCTGGCTGAAGCCACACTTGGCCGATTGGGCGAGAGCGACTGAGAATTCGCTCCTTTGTAATTTAACGAATGATTGGTGATGCCTTTTCGTTCGCAGACGTATATCACGCTGCGCAGGTGCTGGTGGGGTATATACAAAGTGGACTTGCTATGTGGAATAAAGTCCGTAAATAGCAAATACCGCATCTCTACTGCCGAAAAGGCATTCGTCAGGCTCCAGCCCCTCCATTCTAGCAGCCATAGGGCAGAGCACCAACTGCTAGAACGCTCTAACATCCGGCATCCTCCCCAATCCCTTTTTAATCTTCCTCACACCATCCGCATCCCCAGACCTCTCCTTGACATGCCTCCTCAACATCTCCAACATCTCACTTCCCGCCCACCTTTTGGGTGGCGGCCTATACGGTTCCTTCTTCTTCCCAACTGTCTGCGCCCACTCCTCTTGCCCATACTCCGCCTTCCCGTCTTTCTCTTCCTGCTTCGCCCTCTGGCTCATAATCCCTTTACTCGCCCGCTCAGTACACTCAGCGCTAGTAGCCGGCGGCACCTGCGTCGCCCAGTAGTATATGTCCCAGTCATTCTCGTCCAGGAACCTATCGTACGCGTCCAATTGCTCCATGCTCATCTTTCCAAGATTCTCGTCAGCGAAGGTAGACAGTAACAGGTCCGTTTCAAGGATGCCGCGCTTTCGGGATTGGTAGAGGAGACGGGCGCGCTTCGTACTTGGGTCCTCGCCCGTGCGACGGAGTGGTTCGATACGGAATTCCGCGCTCGAGGCCAACTCGCCGATGGAGAGCTCGGGCGTCGAATCGCCGAATGAACCGGCGAGGCCGGGGCCCAAGTCCTTTCGTTCTTGTGGGGTTGTTTCTTTAGCAGCCTCAGTGGCAAAGAAGAGTTCTGGCGGGGGGTTCGCGAAACTGACTTTTTGTAGGCTGTCTGGGGCGTTCGTGGAGAAGGTTTTTGGCAGCGCTGGGTTTGGAGGTTTGGAGGTTTGGATACCGGCGTAGGACTGTGTAGGCCTTTCCGGTTTTGGAGTTGAATTCGGGGTGTGCGGCGGGGAATCTTTGCTATGGTATTTGGCTATGTCGGTGGATAGGAGGGACCCCGTCGCTCGTTTACAAACCGGCACCAGTATGTGGAAGCGGAGGAGGAGGCGGGGGGTTCGGGATAACATGTTTTGCTTTTGATTCCGCTTTTCCCTCAGTGGCCTGAAGTATCGTATGTTTCGGGGATTTGGCGGGGGGGGGGGGGGTTTGTGTGCTTGATGGAGAGATGGAGGTTTCCTTGCTTGGTGCGGCTATGATCAGAATGAATGAGATCATTTCACACCCAGTCAAGTTTCGTCTGGCGAAGCTTGGAGAAGGGTGGATTTTATAAAATGTATGAATTACCTGAAATATATTGTAGGATAAACCTCAAGTAGAGAAACAAGGCTATCCTCAGAGATTATACCTTGAAACCATTGTTTTTACATTTTCTCACACGCGGGAAAATAGTGATTAGTGCACAGCCAGTCCCAGTTTGGACTAGGTTGGACCACACTTGGAACTTTTGGCGACATCTATAAATTCATCCTCCTCCCCCCTAAGCTATGCAAGTATGACTGACTGAGCTGTCTGTTTTGCACAACAACACAACTGCGCAGCGCTGTGCGAGTACTATATCTCCTCCATACGGTCGTTTCCCCAAATCTTCCCATCGCGCATCGCTCCACCATCGTATCATGTCCTCGAACCACATGGCTGCCCTTACCAACCGGGCTATCCGGAATATCATATCTGTTAGCCCCAACAAGTTCACCTCTTCTCTTTACCCCTATAATATGCTAACGTGTAAGAAAATTCACCCAGGAACTCGAATTCCTCGCAGACGCAAACGTAATCTCTGCGACCACCTTCCGCACTATTACCGAACAGCTCCCAGCAGTCGGAGCGGGATTAAGCATCTCTGCCACCCTCCCCCCGCCAACCCCTGCCCCAGGCCCAGTTCCACATACCAGTACCCCCGCAGTCCCCCACCCGACCTTCTCCCCGCCCCCCTCGACCAAGACCCCCCTTTCGGAAAAGTTCCTTCCAATCGCAACCCAGGCGCCACCGTCACCGCCAGCACCGCCAAGCTACACACCCACGGCGCTCGTCCTCTCATTAGCAAACGCGGAATGGGCCTTCGTCGGGACTGAGAAGGGCGACTTGTCCTTCAAGGCCGGCGACACCATTGAAGTGTTGGAGAAGGTCAAAGACGACTGGTGGAAGGGCAGGGTCGCGGGCGGAAATGGTGAAATTGGGTTGTTTCCGTCCAGCTATGTTAAGGAGACGCGTGTGCTGGCTGGGAGGGAGAAGGCCCCCTTGCCGAGTCTACCGCCAAGGGCCGGGAGCAGTGGATACGGGCCTGGAGGGAACATGCTGACAGATATTGCACATGGGAAGAGCGGACAACAGCAGCAGGGTGATAAGGGGGGCGTTGTTGGGAAGAATGGGGAGAAGTTTGGAAAGAAGCTGGGGAATGCTGCGATTTTCGGAGCTGTACGCTTTCCCTCATCTCTTCTATTGCCCCTCCGATTCTTGTAGGAGTAGTTAATTATCTGCTAACATTTAAATTTTCTACAGGGCGCTACCATCGGAGGCAAAATTGTCAATGGAATTTTTTAGGCGTTATTATTCTCACCGCCCAGGGTTAATGTTCTACCCCTTCACCTTTTTCACTTTTTTCCCTTTCCTTTCTGTCCATTCCTTCGTCCCTGCTTTCTCAGTTATCGTCTGTTGTTGCAAAATTAAACGAGGGATAATCTACTGTGCCATCACTTCAGCGTTCCCTACTTGAGCACTGCCGTAGTCATCATATGATATTAGCCGATACACCCATGCCATCCAAAACAACCACAATCAAAATATCGCCATAACCGCCTATACCGCGTAGTGCGCGCCGCAAGGTGTTGTGCAAGACCCGGCAAGATGTTACGGAACAGCTATTGGAGATTGGCTAGCTAAATATATCCCTATCCATTCCGGTTATGAGTCCCCAGCTTGTGCTAGAACAGCACAGCACACAAGCCATACATGTGTCCTACTCGGATGGGTCGGGCGCACTACCGTACTATTGATAGGCTTGATAGCCTCCGAACTCGCTCTCCGGTCCAGGTAACCACGCCCCCCCATGTCAATCGCGAGATTTCCATTGACTCCTAATTCACCTCCGCCATTCCCCTTACCCGCCCCCCCCGTGAGGGCGGAATAACCTCAACATGGTTAATCAGGCCGCTGAATTACGAATACAAGTAGTGGTGAGAGCAAACCGGCAATAATACCGGTAATAATACCGTGGGCCCGCTTGTACTGTAACTTGTTGCACCATCGACGGGAAGAAGTTACCGAGTTGCGGCGGCCCCCGATGCTTATCCCCCACCCCTTCTGATCATAAGGAATCACTCTCAAGTTTCCTAATTTGTGCTAGTTTACGCAGAAATATCATATCCTGCCCGTTTCGGAAATGCACTCGACTTACCGCCCCCCCATCCCACCTTGAATTACTACTGTACCTGACACGATCACCGGTTTGGGGCTTGGGCGCGGGGGGGTTCTCCTACGCCGCCTGTTCGGGTGGTAGAATGCTGTGCTGCACTCGGCTGAAGGGGGGGGGGGGTCATTGGAAATCGGAAAGAGCGGTCCTGTGTAGAAACTTCTGGGCGGCTGGTCTGAGTTTTTGACTCTTGTGTAGTGGCGTTTTATTTATTTCTCTTTGGGTATCATGATTGTTCTGCGGGATAATCCTTGAATGGGCACTCTCTAGCCGAGTGAACGTAGAGAGCGTTTCTTAGCGGGCGGGCAGGAGGGTCGGACTGCTGGTATGCTACCGATGGCTTGAGGTTTGAGTTTCGAGGGGAGTGATTGGCGGGATACCGTATAAGATGGCTGGGGTCGGATGTTGCGGCAGGTAGGTATGATAGCGCTGTATGGTACTTGTGCTGTAAAAACTAGAATAAAAATTGAGCCTCACGCTCTAGTTCTGGATCTGCCTCTCCTGCAGTAGTAAGGTTTGTTGTATTTTTTTCTTCTTATTTTCTTTTTTATTTGTCTCAGAGAGGATTGAAAGTCAGCTTTTTTCCTTCCAGGTTCCCTCCCCATTTTATCCAAAGAGGGGAATTCTATATTTCTTGCGGCGAGGTTTCGTTCAAACAGCACACACAGTCATCAGGTGTCACTCGGTGGGCTTAGAGGTTTTGTGTTGAGAGCTGGTCCTTTGGGTTGAGGAACGAAGATCTAGTATGAGCTTCCTACTCAATATTGCGGATATGTGGGCAGACGGGGAGGTTGGGATTCCACGTAATAGCTTGTGTCATCAAGATAGGGTATATATATATACCGTTCATGTCTCTAGTAGTTAGGTGAGAACTTAATCAACAATCTTCCGCTGCAAGACAAAACGTTCAATTCTTGACACTTTGCTGTTGCTGGAAATGTCCGCACTTGTAGGTAGCAGTTCACGTGTATACCGGTAGGCCTCGGTGGGATATGCGAACGTTAAAAATTTTCCTCCCATGAATTTCCTCCCGTTCCTTTTCTCCCTCTGTAGAATAACAAATTCCTAAACTGCTTAAATACAAATTACTCTTGTTTACTTGAGCCACTTCGCTTCACTCCGTAATTCATCCCATACACTGTAGAGTGCCTATATACAAGCCAATATTGGTAATTCATGTATCCTGGGCACAATAGTGAAAAATACCAATTTTGGGGTATCTCCACTACTGCGCGAGGATTCGCCATAGGGCGGTCAATCTATGAGTGGGAGAAAGTACCCCGCTGGTGACGTCGGGGCCTTTGCCCCACTCAAAGTAGCTGACAACTTACCTTGGTTAATACTTACCTAGTTCGAGTTCAGGAGGCAAATCACCAGGAGAGCGGAGCAAGAGGCAAGCATAGCGAGGGAACTCCACATAAGTGCTTTTGCCCTCGCTTCTATTTCTCTTCTCTTCTCTTCCTTCGCCATTTCCTCCTCATAGCACAGATGAGAGTACTCGACCCTGCCAAGGCCGCCACGCCAGCTCCTGAGCGGGAGGTCTGGGTAGCGGTACATGATGGCAGGGCGGTACCTCACCATGCAGAGGTATTTCTGCTCTTCTGTCAGCCTTTCCGGGAAGTCATCGTGGCCCAGGGTCGACCAGTCATACTTGTGGAGAGTGTTAGCGGAGAGGTCGAACCGGACGTTCTTCCTCTTCCTCTCCTTCCCCTTCTCAACGAGGCACCCCTTCCTGCTAGATACTGCTGAGATGGTAGTTATGATCCGAGGATCAAACGTGTCAGCGTAGTTAGCGTTCTCAACCTTTGTGGGGATAAGACAGGGGATCTTTTTCACCAAATCGCTGTATTCAGTCTTATTTGGTGAAAATGAGAGAAGGTGTTCCGACTCGCTGTATTCAGTCGAGTCGGTAGGGAGTTGGGGAAGGAGAGGGTATAAGGGGGTGGGAGGGGAGAGAGAGGGTTTTGGAGAGAGGGGTAAAGTAGCTGTAGCCTCGGCACGCCAGAAAGACGTGCCGAAGATTTTAGAAATGAGATATGAGAACATTGAGAACTTAGAGGGGTATTGAGAGTGTGAAGTGGTGAAAAGTTGGGTATGAGAGATGAGGGGGATGAGTGGGGGAGAAGAGAGGGAGGGTGGGTGGAGGATGCCTTTAAAAAGGGAAAATTGACTCGGCATTTCGGCGGAAAATGTGGGTGTGGTTTGGTACTCGGGGATTCGGGCATTAGGGGTCTTGTCTTAGAGGAATCCCACTAAATTGACAGTATATACCTATGCCCTTACCCCACCCCCGTGTTTGAAGGAACATATTTATGATACCATGTTATCAACCAGGCGGTGCCCACTGATGCAACCGATAGCGCTCCTCCTTCCTCTTGCCGCCGATTAACAAAAACCCATACTTCTGCTCTGTCTCTCTTTGCACACATTTCTACAGTTTTCTCCCCTTAATTTGGTCCAGTATTGGGTAAGTTATGCTATGTTGCAAACACTGTAGATCTGGTCGACACTTATCGGTTCTCGCACTATACAAATTTTTTTGTAGGGCTGGACTTTGTCTATGTGCCTCGCTTTCTTGGTTGAGTTCATTTTTGGTCGGGGTCCTTAGCATGAAATTCCGTAATATTTTCATTAAACACACCCTTATGAAAACGGCTACCTTTTCTGTGTTAACTTTTGGCCTCACAGGTCTATTGCTAGGCATTTTCCTTGCTGTATAGACTAGTGCCACTTCTGCGACAGGGGTCGGTAACTGTAATCCTATCTAGCTAGATTGTAGCACTGCTGATCGTCATTCTTGCCGGCTTCCTCAATCTGGGTCTACAAAGTTTTTCTCCTAACGGCTGCTAGCATGAAGATTTGCTAGATTTTCGTTGATAAATTCCTAGCTCTAGAAATGGTGCAGCGGAAGAGGGGTAGGTGTAGGACGGGAAAACGGGCTTGGTGTTCAGCAAATAAGATATCCCATGTGATTCAATAGCGAAGTTTACAAGGATGGATCATGATTTCTCACTCTTTGGGTTAGGATTTGGAATTAATTTGGGAAATAGGAACTAGGGTGGGCGCTCCCTTCTAACTTTTCAGGATTATTAGAAAATTCGCCGGGGTTTGCTTTGTACGACTGCTATTGTGCTGTTTTCACGGGCTGAATTTGGGACTTTTATTTTTTAACTTATTGATTGGTAGAGTGTTAATGAGAAGTGCCAAGGCTAAGAGTGAGAATTGACTTGTCAGCACAACTCGAGGGACTACGAGTGATTTGTGATGTTGATGGAACTTAGGTTAATTGAAGCCAATTTTTGACGTACTAAATTTGCCTAGAGTTTCGTAGTTGGAGATTTAGTTAGATTAGGACAAAGTGAGAGAGCCTCGTTTTCCTAGAATTCCTCCTGCTAAATTAATAATGTCCATGTGCGTACGCATACCCACGGTTTCGTGCTTGCGTGGTAGGGCAGAAGCCTCCGGACAAGGAGTTTGTAGGGATGACGCGCGGGCTATTTCAAACGGTATTTGCTTTGTCAACCCCCCTTCTTCTAGTCAACCCTTTGCCCTCTTATCCCATCCCTCCTTCCCTCCCTCCCTCCCTTCCACTCTCCCTCCCTCCCGTATTCTCCTTCCGCTCTCCCCCTCCACCTTTCATCCATCCACCCCCTCTCTTGCTTTCTAGCATCTGTTTTTCCTCGATACTCTTCAACTTTTATTCTTTCACGACTATCAACAATGTCTGGCTGGGACGATTCTGTTGGTACTCCCACCGCTAAAACTAGTAAGTCCCAATTGGTCTTTCATCGGATTTCCTAATTTCAAGAGCAATGTTTCAACCCACCGAGCTCTGCTTTTACTCTCTCCTATTGGTCCTTATGCTTGAGTTAAAATAATTATCTCTCCTGAGTTATCTTCTGCACGGCTTTCAAGGAGCTTCTGGCAAGATCACTCCGCTTCTGCCCAACATTCCCCATGTTTGATCGTTGTTTCTTTTTTTCCGTCTTGCTTTTCAACAACTATTCTTTCGTCTCACAGCCAAGGTTCATTCTAACTTCTTTATTCCATAGCTTGGGGTGCTGGGGCTGCTGCGTCCGACGCGGCAGATGACGGCGAATCTTGGAAAGCAGAAATCAGCGCTCCAGTTGATGAGGTTCTCAGTCATGGTGGCAGTGGTGACCACGGCAATAGCGGTTACGATGCTGGTGCTGGCTCTGCTGCTGATGTGAAATGTCGCATGTAAGTCACTTCATCGCGATTATATTTTGAACTTAATTTGCTGACAGGGGCCTTTCATCTTTAGTTGCTCTAAGGAGGGCCATTTCTCAAAAGATTGTCCCGATAAGCCCGCCAACTTTGGAGCTTGCTTCAATTGCGGGGAGCAGGGGTATGCATATTGTATGGTTGTAGTAAGCTCACGACTCTTGGCTGACATGTCCATTAGACATAGTAAGGCTGAATGCCCAAATCCTCCTGTCCCTCAAGGTCCGTGCCGTCACTGCGAAAAAGAAGGTTTGTTGTCCAACTTATCAAAAGGTTTATCTAAACGGATACTAACATTAGTTTAGGCCATTTTTCTCGGTAAGCATTGAAACTACCCACTAGTTAGATTGTACTAACCACTCGGAAATAAAGCGAGTGTCCTGAAAAACCGGCAGAGATGTGCCGTAACTGTGCACAAGAAGGTATAAACCCGTAGATTGGTCAGGCTTTGTGTTTCTTTAGTTGGAGATATTGACAATTTTTTATAGGCCATTATACCGCTACATGCACCAATCCTCGAAAACTTGATCTTAGTCATATTGTTGATAGATCTCAAGAAGAGGCTTGGGATCTCATGACTAAAGCAAACGACAGCAAGGATTTCGACAGCTTCAAACAGGTATTATACTGTGTGAAAAACTGCTGTCTATTGACAAGCTTTACTAATAGTTTAATTAGCATATGCTAGAATACCTAAAAGCCTCCCCTGGTACTAAGCTTGATGAGATCGAGAAAGCTATGCGTACCCAAGGGTTCAATTACTGGATTTATGCGTTGGTACGAGAATCCTCCCCTCTTAGAGCGAACCAGTATCTGAAGCATCCTAATAGGAGCGTGAGCCTGCTTACAACGAAATTATCGTTGGACCTTCGGGCGAGCTCGATTGCAAATACATTTGGACCCTAAATACTACTGCCAGGCCGCGCCGCTCTAGGGCCATTGCTCACCGTATGGCAAGCACTCCCGAAGAGAACATGGAGCGTCTAAAATTTGCCGGTGAAATTATGCCCGAAACAAAACCTTTCTGTCACATCTGCAAGTGTAAGTATAAAACGTCTGTTGAGTTACGGGTTTTTCATAGGCTAACAATTTTGTTGCTACAGCCAAGGGCCACACTAGTAAGAGGTGCGAGGTCGAACGCCCGGAGGACGAATTTTCTCGTGTTGTCCTCAAGTGCACGAACTGTGATGCTCTTGATCATCGCCGTCGCGACTGCCCTGAGCCAAGAAAGGTTGAGGCGAACCGCAATGCGTGTAGAAACTGCGGGTAAGCGTTTATACTCCCAACCCTTAAGCAAAGGCTAACTTGGTCTCCAAAAAGTGAGGAAGGTCATCGAGCCTCTGACTGTACTGTTCCTCGCCAGGCAGATGAAAACACTGAATGTCGCAAATGTGGTCAAAGTATGAATATGTAATCTCTGATCTAGCTGTATTTCTTCTGGTGCTAACGGCGAGGCTTCAAAACTAGTGGGTCATTTTAGCAAAGTAAGATTCCTTCTTTATAAAATTGTTGCCTGTCACTGTACTGACTTTATCGCAGGAATGCCCTGAGCGTGGTGCTGGTGGTAGTAGTGAGTGCTACAATTGTGGTGAAGAGGGCCATCGTTCTTCGGTAATTGTTTTGAGGATGTCTCTGTCAAGGTTGGGTGTTAGCTAACGGCTAACTAGGATTGCACTAACGAGCGAGTCCCAAAATGCCGTAACTGCGATGAACGTGGGCATGTTGGAAAAGACTGCCCAAAGCCTAGAGATATCACGTAAAGGACTCTATCTTAATTCTGAAGAGCTGCACTAACTCACTATTTCTATAGCCGTGTCAAGTGCAATAACTGCGGAGAAAGTAAGCGGACCCGTTACCTTAAATAGATAGTAGAGGCTAACCATATATAGTGGGTCATTTCTCTAGGGGATGTACTAAGCCCGCCATCGTCGAAGAGGACGCTGAAGCCGAGTTATCCTTCTCTGTTGCCAAAGATTCCCACATCGAAGTGGTCTCTCAACCAGAAGCTAGCGATGTTTGGGGGGGCGGAGCTAAGGACAACTCGCTTCCCAGCACTACCGCCGGATGGGCTTCTAATGTTGAACCCGTTGGCGGCGGCGGAGGTGGCTGGTAAACTTGAATGAAGAGATTTGGAAGTACTACCGGATGAACATGCTTTGTACTATACACCCATGCTACAAGGCGGGACATTATCTTTGTAGCTTGTTTTCTTGGTCAAATTTCTTTGGTGGGAATACTCGGCGTGCGGTTTCATAATGCTTCTTTTCAATGTCCTCAGTTAGTTTTAAAAATAAAATACAATCTTTGATTGCCATATTTTAACAGCGGCTATTCATAGAACAATCTATAGAATTAGCTATAAAGGTCTTCAGGTCGCCCAAAAGTAGTGCCCACGACAGAGCTAGTGTAGGACATGGTAACAGCACTTACCGCTTCGTTGATTAACAACACCCTCGACCCCTATTGGTAGGGTTTGAGTTCGGGACGGATACAGTGAACTACAATCTGATATGATACTATAACTATTTTGCTACCTTGGAACAAGGAAGCCCTAGGAGGTACTCTTGCCTCTGTCTCGTGTATCTCCCTAAGAGGGGCTCCACATCTATAGATTCCCTCCTCCCTTCCCTCTCGCTATCAATACCCCGGGATCATGGGGCAAAAGGAGCCTAGGACATATGCTACTAAAATTATGGTTAAATGCGATGCAGTGACTAATCTTGTAGCTCTATCTAACTTGGGTTTCCTTGGGCTGGGGCTGCGTGCTCCTGAATTGTGTCGTTGTTCAGTTCCCCCCACGACTGAAAGGAGGGAGGCCACCCTTGCGAGGAAAGGCGAACCTCGCCTTGGAGCTATGGAAACGGGGCGAGTGGCGAGCCCTCAGCCTTTCGCTTCGGCGAGCAGTTTAGGCAGAGGATGCTGAGTTGAGCTGATGAAAAACAGGTAAGGACGACACCCGCCACAATTCCCCCTGTCCTCCTCGTGATATATTCGAAGTCGACTTTTATAATACTGCGTCTCTAATTACCGACTTTATCAAGCGGCAGCAACAATGACCAATCCATCCATCTATCCGCATAATACTTTGTTTCTCGGTAAGAGCAGGGAGATCGCATACCCGCTCGCGTTCCTGCAATCCCTGCCACCTGCGAATTTCCTATTTCCTCGGGGCACCGAGCATGCTCACTGAAACTCTCGTGCTAGTTCCGGGGGGTTTCTACGGTATTACGGTGGGGACGTGCTTGGAGAGCATTTTGAATGGAAAGGTTGTCGAGTGAGCTGTTGTGATTATCCTTACCATGTGATGGATGACGCCTGGCAGTAGTCCAACTATCATAATAATAATATTATTATTATAATACTAATTTTTCTTGGAAAAAAACAAACACTCTTTCATATCTGCCGCATATCCTCGAGTAAAGTCGAGGTACATAACCTTTGCATATTATATCCCGGGAACCATGGCTAACAGACAATATTATGGGGGAATTCTTCGCGACTGAGGCAAAGTTTGTGTATATTGTAACTAGCGGTGATTGAGGTATAATGCCGGTATCGTCTGTGACCTTAGATATTGCCACCAGGAAGGCCGAAGCGTTTTTGTGTGTACGTCCAACTCCAGCTATAACTTAGAGAGGTGGGTTGATCAGTATTGATGGCACGAAGAGAGTGTAGGCTTTGAAAAACCTGCGTTGGGTAGTTTATCCCCGTGTGGCCTGCCCGTTTGTTTACCGCTCGGAGCTACTGTTCTCATGTCGCCGGATCGGATCAACCCTGTAATAGCAGCACTGTATATTTCAAGGAGTTGGCTTTAAGTTAAGGAAGAGAGGGTGTCTTGGATCTCGTGAGGTGTTTTCTTCTTTTCCCCGGGGCACACCAGTAAGTATAAATCCTGTGGCTTATCATATGTGTGTGGGTTGGATATCTATTCATCCTCTCCACGCGCTTCGATTTACTTCAACTTTGGTTCCGTCTATTGTAGTTTGCTTGCTAGCTCTTGTTTCTGTGTTTCTGTGGGGGGGCACTCTCTGGTATACTCTAGGGGTGAGGGGCCGCTATCTGTGCAGTGGTTAAATATTATACCACAATCGCGTGAAGGATGTATTGGCTATTAATAATAACCCATGATTCATATAATAACCACTTCCTGTCTGACTGGGGCAAAAGAATTATAAACCCTCGACCCTAGCCTAGAATCCATGCTCTAAATCAAACTATAGTATTTAAATCACACATCAAGCAAACATAGTGAATCCTGAGCCACCGCACACAAAAAAAAAGGAACAGGGTTACTGCTCAAGCTCCACCCGCCGAGGATACTTTTCGTCCGCTCTTCTTCATTCCTCCACTCCTCACCTCCTCCGTCTTGAATTTTCCACCCTCCCTCCCTCTCAACTAATTCCGCCGGCTCCACCAATCTACGCTACTACTGGCCTCCTCCAACATGTCTACTGTTCCCCCCTCATCCGATCCATCCACCCCCCCTCCTGCCACCCCAACCCCTACCGAAACTGCAAAAACCACCCCCACCACAGCCACCCCCACCACAGCCACCCCTACCACAACCACACCTACCACAACCACCCCTACCACAGCCAGCACACCTTCTCCCGAACCCCCTGATACTCCTACCGACATTCCCTGGCCGATACGATACGACCACAGCACTGAGCCAATCCCGGAGATCATCTGGTCCGTGGATGCTCCCAGTCCCGGGAAGGATCCAAAGTATATGCAGTATCCTGCCTCGATCTTAAGGAGTCACCCATACTTGTTTAATTCTTCTGATGAGGAAGCTGAGGAGGAGGTGGAGGAGGAAGCTGAGGAGGAGGCGGAGGAGGAAGCTCAGGAGGAGGAGGAGGAAGCTCAGGAGGAGGAGGAGGAAGCTGAGGAGGTGGTGTTGGTGGGGGTGGTGGGGGGGGAGGTGGAAGTGGAGGAGGAGGAGGATGGGAAGGGCGAGAAAGATAGGGACAAGGAGTCAGGCGAGCAGGAGAAGAAAGTGTAGGGAGGTGGGAGGTATGTCCGGGTTGGAGGTGCTTGGTGTGGGTCTTGATGCTTCTTCCACGCTAGACGTTCAGACGTGGAGGGAGTAATTGTTTATCAAACTCTTTCTTTCTTTCCTTCTTCCACGCTCCTTTTTATAGCCTGATCTTAAGTCTAGTTTTCTCAATAGTGATTACACTTCCCCTCCCGAGACCTGGGATAAATTTGACGTGAAGACAGACGCACCGGGTGTTTTGATCTCCAGTTATGCAGGGACCCCCCCCCCCCACCGGCACTATCAAATAGCACGGCGCGGGGAACCTTACACAGAGGGGCGAACGGGTCCAAACAAGAGGTGCTTTTCATCATCATCACTGCTCTAGAAAGCACTATTATTATTAAACAGTTCTATTTTTTTTTTCCTTCTTCTCCCTCTTATGCTCCAGTCTTGGTAGTATAACGTTTCTCCTATACTTTTGTCATAATATAATACTTTATCTCATCCTCCTCACTTCTTTCTTTCTTCGCTTCAACACTTCCGTACTGTTATGAAATTTTTTTTTTTGAGTACTTTATCAGCAATATCACATATACCATAGACAAGCACAACCCGCAAGCTTCAGTCTAGAAAGTGCCCCCGTCCCGACAGCGCGCTTTCTCTTCCCACACCCATCGTATTATAACCAATACAACCAACCAGCCAACAAAAAACAAATCCACAATCTCTACATAATCTCTCTATAATGAACAATGCTACCCCAGAACTCCCCGCACCCCCCGCATCCGAAATTTACGATATCTTACCGTTATTGACACCGCCTCGCCCAGTTCAACTGCTCTCACCCGCTAATCTTACATCATACTGCACCGCCCCCTCAACTCTACCGCGTAGAGTACCAACTAACTTGGGCAGAGCGAGATAAAGCATTGCGCTCTGAGCGGGTATTACCACCAGAGTACTACGGCAACGCTGTGCTTTTTTTGCGCGTTAGCGGATTATATGAGCAGTTGTAAGGCGACAAACCACAGTCTTGTTGTTGTGGGGGTATTTACAGCACACTAGACTACTCGCGGTCTGGCAAAGGGGGTGGTCGCCTTTGATGCTAAAGGCATTCGGGTCGAAAGTTTTCTAACACTTAAAGTCATGGCTGTTGGGTGTTGTGTCGTTTGTGCGTGGGTTGTTGTGATCATCTTGATTATCTTCAAAGGCCCTTGACCTGTTCCTATATTGCTTGGCCGGACGCCAATTTCTCGGCGGCTACATACTGTAATTACTGCAATATGAGATGGCTATAAGGTTTGCTTCGGGACCGATGCATGCGCTAGCGGTATGAAGCGATGTGGATCAAGGGATTCCTTCACGTGGAATCTTTGTCGTCTAAATGTGTCCGTTATTGGCCCAATCTACCTTTATTATTACGCTCCCGCATGCTTATTCCATCTTGCGCGGCTGTCGATTAGTCGAGTGAGATATCATGAACCGAGAGAGTCCCATCGCTCATAAAGTTTAACTACCCCAGTGGTGAATTCAAAGGCCCATTACAACTCGAATAACCACGGCATGTGAGCTATATTGCATACTGCGCTTAAGAGACATCACAACCGGCAACCGTCCAATCCATCCAATTTCCTCAATGCCTGCTTGATAAAACTTCGCAAAACCCATCTCCATCAGGAGTCAAGAGAAATCCTTCGGCAATTACACATGCAACCCTAGACTTTCTTTCCCATTCTTACATTAGTTTTATCAGCTACACAACAACGCGGCTCAATTAGCACGATTATCTCACCTTCACCCTTACCAGTCCCTGACGGCCCTGCTTCTTGCTCCCTTCCACTGGTGTCGCCTCCACGACTCCTCGAAGTGGTTCCACTATCCTCGATCTTACCATCTTTCCCTCCTTCGCTAGATTCAGAGGTATCCTCAGCGCCTGAACCAGGGCGAGACAGGTCAGGCCTTATGATGCGGGCGGACTCTTTACGCTCCCCAAGATTGCCTGGGATACTCAAGCCTTCAATGGTCATCAGAAATGTGGCTTCAGATCCTTCCACTAGCCTATGTCAGCATACGAAAATATTCTATAGCCAATGTTCTAATTTACCTGGAGAGCATGTTAGCGTCAAATTGCTGCTCGGGTCCCCCGATAGCTCGGTGGTTTCTGTAGTGCTCATAAACTCGTGACGGAGGTTTGTGCTAGCGTCTCCTTTAGCACCATGCATTCTTCGGCCCACCATAGTAGCATTTGGGCTTGCGCCTTCGCTCCTCTCTCTCCCTGTAGCTAAGACAACTCCTGGGGTAGACGAACTCCCTAGCCCGCCATCGCTCCAGATAGTGGAGAGGGGTCGAAGGCGACCCTGAGTTTGCTGTAGCCTATCTGAAACAGCGTCAAGGACATAAGATGGATCTCTAGTATCTTGACCACCATCCAGGCCTTTAGCCATTCCCAAGTTTGATCTCGGGTTTCGGTGGGAAATCACCTCCGCGGTAGAAAAGGACACTGTTCTAGGAGCAGCGTCACCTTTGAGTGAATTATACCAGCGCTGAAGAAACCAGCCCTTCTTAGTGCTCCCAACCCCAGGCTGGTCTGCAGATGCCCTATGCAGCACCGTAATATTGCCCTCCTCTGCTGCTCCAGTAGAAGCACTATTCTTCCTTCTCCTTCGCGAATATCGATTCCTGTATCCCTTACTCTCGATCGTCCTGATATTTATATGGTATGTTTCCTCCGCTTGGCGAAGGCAGCAGAACGCCATCCCAAAAATAATCAACACAAGGAGAAGCGTTCCAAACATTACAATTGGGAGCATAACAGCTAGCTTGTTTAGAGTCATAGACTGGAGTAGAAGAGTCACATCAATCGCGGTGCTCGCCCCACCTCCTCTACCAGCACCCACCGGCGCCCCATCCCCATTCACAGCGTAGGCCAAATCAGGGACTGGTTGGATAGGGTTTCCCTCGACAAAAGGCGGAACATAATCCGAGCCATCAACCGACCCCCTTAGGCTCCTTAAGTATGGCTTCCCATCTACCCCTTCCTGCACAGTGTTAAGCCTGAGAGTACCTTCATCTTTTCCAGCAGGGCCAACTGCATCCAGTGAAGAATTAGGCTGTATTGGCTCGAAATTTGCTGTGTTTCCAACCTTTCCATTAGATCTCCTTTTGACTGCCCTAGAACCCATCCTACCATCGTCTTCGAGCTCGGTGAGATGGATTGCGCTCGGATTCGGATCAAGGGATACTTGCGACCTGTCACCTAGACCATGGGACCTCCTAGCCAACGGCCGCCCGCCTGGTTCACTGGGCGTCGCTAGCTTCTTGCTGTCACCTCTCCCCAACCCACCGGGGCGCAGCCCTCGCCCCTTTCCAAATTCACAAGGACGGAATGAGTCCATCGATTCTGCTCGCCAGTCATCAGAAGTCTCGAGAACGCTGCGTGAATCTGGTGGATCAACTGTCTCCGGCTCAAAACTGTCAAGAGTACTGACAGGCTTTGCAGGCAGAATCTTTCTTGATATTAGCCAAGCTTCCTCTAGAGCTATAATTATATGGGCAAGGTGTACTGTACCTCCACCTCTTGGGTACCCTTGGTTGGACTCGTAGTGCTCGCAATATAGACCTTCCCGTCATGAGAAATTTCGACAAAGAGGATTGGCCTCCCAATCTCTGGCTGAATCCCGGGGTTATCATCTAACCTTTTCACGAGAACCGAGCGCATCGCTCCATCATCTCCTCTTTGAAGTTTGTAAATTTCGTCACAAGCAATCCCAGCAGATGAAACACCCCGGATAACGTTCTTTGGGAGCACAATTGGTGGATCGCCAGTCCTCGGAGAGCCAAAAGTAGGGACACTTTCATGGAACGACTCCTTTTTATCGGGCCCTTCCTTCATTTCGGATTCTGACCTTGTAGTGACTGGCCCGGTGGAGCCCTTAGCGGCAGGTCCAAAGATGCTGTCACTCGTAAAAAGCGAGTATTCATTCCCTAAATTAGTGCCACTGTTATGACCACCTCCATCCCCTCTCTTCCTCACTCGTAGCCTATCAACATCTTCAGAAACGTTCTCTCCATCCAATGGTGCGAGGTTCCTAAAACGATTTCGATCCAGGTAAGGGGGGATCGATGAAATGGATCGACGGCTTATACCTTCATCTTCTCCTGAAGAAATACCGGTAGGCCGGGGAGACATCTGGTTATTGGAATGAGACATGGGATAATTATCTCTTGCTCCTACAGCAGCACGGCACCCAACACGATTCGAATCTGTCGGGGATGGGCGGTTCCTATGATATAAATCCCTACGCCGATTGGCACCAGGATAATGAGGATGATCGCACCCCCTCCCCAGGCTCCTCTTCTCTTCTGGCCTGGCGTTGCGAGCTGGGTCTCTGTTGTCAGGCCCGATACCCCCCGGGAAAGCGGGTACGGCATCGACAATAGATAGACCTAATTGTTTTCCAATGCGAACAACACCCATTGTGTCAATTTCTAGAGCATTTCCCCTCCCGTCTCTCGGCAACAAGTTGACATATCCAGACCTAGGGAAACCATTGTTAGGGACCGAGTCAAACACTCCGTCGTTGAATATAAGTCTATAGCTAGGTTCTATTGGAAAGGGGGCTTTCTGTCGTTTCTGATGGTGCACGTACTTTCCATTGCCATCTCTTGTTTCAAAAGCTTGTGACGCAGACCCCGATGCAGCAGCAGATGTAGATTCAATTGATGACACTGCGGTTGCTGGGAGTAAATCTGGAGCAGGGGGAAATAGATTGCTCGTCCTGGATAACGGTAATTCCTGATTGGCAACAATTTTGTGAAGCAGGAATAAAAATATGAATCGAGGATGCATAATGAAAGAAACCATGTTGTTTTGAATAGGAGGAGGTAGATAGCGTAAGTGATTATAGGATAGGAAGGAAAGGAAAAGGAGGCTGCAAAGTTTGCTTCCAGAGCTCCAGATATATGCCTGCATGCAAGCACACGCAGCCCCAGACGTATTCTCATGATCGACCCCCATACCACCATGTCACCACATGCCCACACACACACACACACACACACACAAGTAAATTACAAACGAAAGGGTATCCCAAAACGAAAGGCTATAGTAGTCCAATAAACCAAACTACCTGATCCTCGCCCCCCACTCGGCTCTAAGCTCCTCCTTGTCAACAACTTTACACCTTCTCCCATACCTCCGAACCCCAGTCTCCCACTCCCCGCCAGCCTCCCGGGAAACAACAATCCCACCGACCCATCCACCATCCAGCAAACTCCCAATAATTCCCCCCTCGCCAGCAACCAATCCCTCCTCCGCGAAGACTACCTCGGGACCCAGTTGCTTGAGCATCGGCGCGAGTGCACTGGCCTTCTCGAACCGAAGCACAAACTCTTCGACTCCCCCACCAATTTCCGTCCGTACATTCTCATCAACACCCGCACCGCCGAGGACTAACACGAATACGTTCCAGCCGGGGACCGACAGTCGGTTTTTGAGCATCTGTAGAACAGGCGAGGAGCGGTTTCCATCAATTACTATGACCGCTTTTCGGCCGGATGGAGTGAAGGTGAGAGGTTTGGGTGGTGAGCCGTCGTCTTCTTCATCGGCGGGCGGGCTGCGTGAATCAGTACCCGGGGTTGTGGACCGGTTGGGCTGACCGAGCCATAGGTACAGACCCACAGAGGCGACTGCGACAACTGCAGTAGCTACCAGAGGAACTATGAAGTTATTTTTTGAGCGGCGAGGATGTGACATCTTTTCCAAAAGGCTTGCAAAGGGTAATCAGAAGATAGATATTCAGAGAGAGATACTGTTCTGTTTCTTGAGTTAAAGGGTGGAATGCTTGGATTTAATGTATTGGTGGGAAGTCGCGTAAAGTCACTGGTTCATGCGAACAATAGCTTTGTTAGTGTGGCAACCGGGACAACACAAAAGATCACTCGGCCAAGTACCGTAGCCAGGGACGCAGGCTGATAGCAAGAGAAATGGGCCGCATATATTGAACAAACCCAAGTAGATCATGCATGACCTTTCACCAAGAAATCCCAGAAGAGCAACTCATCGCACATCAGATCACTCGAGAGAAGAAACTAAAGTGCCTAGATATTGCTCCATTCATCATACCATTGCTTACAAGGTACATGATACGTTTTTCGTTTCTCTTTTGGAAGAAAAAGAAAAGGAAAGGAAAAGAAAGAAAAGGAAAAAAAATCAGACAACCTCCATTCCCCCCTGAAAACCTTGTCACCAAACAAGTCAGAGAATTGGAAAGGAGAACAACCCCTCCAAAACTCAGACACTAGGTCCCAACCCCGGTCAGATTTACTGGTTAGGCGGCACATGGGAGGCGATCCAGGCACCGAAGGCGGTTGGATTTCTAGTTTGGATGAATACTGTCCCAGGGCCTACTGTGCGTTAGATGAAGCAAATAAACAAGACAATAGAAGAGTGAATACCGGTAAATCTGCAGACCAAGCCTTCAGCAGCCGACATACTGCTAATGATACCGCCGGAGGCAACACGTTCGATGGTGTACTTGCAATTCCAAGCAACCAAGTGATCATTGTCGACGATAAATTGTTCACCTTGGGTCATCTGCGGACACATTAGCAATTGCTAAAAGGAATAGAAATTGACACACAGCCTACATTTTTCTGAATAATAGCACCCAAGCTGGTCACAAACAAAACTCCCTGTCCGGAAATTTTGTAAACAAACAATCCCTCGCCAGAGAACATTGCTTTTCCCAACCCCTGACTCTTATAGTCCTTAACAACGCCCTGGGTGCAAGCCAGGAAGGCATCCTTGCCAACACTCCAAGTTTGCTGACCATCCAAGCGGATAGGGACAATGTCTCCCAATGCCGCCGGCGCAAGCAATAATTCGCCAGGGCCGGTGTAGGTTGATTGCGCCATTTCACCCCCAGCGAGCATTTTCTTTAGAGAGAACTTGACGGAACCTTTCAATGTCACTGTTGGAGTCATTGCTACCATTGCGCCGGGTTTGGCGGTCACTGGGCAGCCGTGAGCAAGTATAAGGGTCAAAAGGGTATTGCAGTCTCTATGGTCGATTCTGTAGCTTCCGCCATTGAAACTGCCTAATGTATCCGTCACAGTGCTGGCACCACTGCCAGCGGCAACCTGTTGCGGCTGTGACGGTGGACCGGCACGGGAGGGGTCAAAAGCGGTTTGCTGGGGAGGCACTGAATGCGATTGCTGTGGGGGAGGGGGAAAGGATTGTGAATGTTGTGGAGGTGGATGTCCTGGTGGAGGGTAATTTTGTGGAGGAGGTGGATAGTATTGCTGTTGGGGCGCTCCGGGAGGAGGGGAGAACTGCTGCTGTTGTGGGGGTTGGCCTCCAGGTCCGTAGGGAGATTTTTCGGGAGGAGCTAGAGGCCAGGTTTTCAGCAAGATTACCACAGTAGCGGATCTTCAACTTCAACTTACGAGGATAATAATTTCCTGCAGGGGGAGGAGATCCCGCGTAATTGGGAGGAGGAGGAGCAGACATTTTTGATCTGTTTGATTGTGGATCTACAAGTGAAAGTGGAATTTAGTAAAAAGAGAAGCTTTACCGTACTCTGCTATCCCATTCGGGAAGATTTGCGAGGTTATCCACGATGAAAAGGGAAGGAGGGGCAGGCAGCTGACAAACATCCCTGCTGGACGAGGGGCAAAAGCAAAAACGGACAGCAAAGGGCAGTACCGATACTTACGATAAAGAGATTTTGAAGAGAAATTAGATGAGAATGGCAGTGGGGGAGGAGAATGGAGAAGGGGAAGGGGAGGAGGAGGAGGGGAAGGAGGAGGAGGGGCGAGAGGTGAAATATTATGTAGTTTGTTCTGTGGCGGCGGGGGGAGGGGGAGGGGGAGGGTTCAAGGGAGGGGGAGTTTGTCGCAGGAGTACCGGTATGATAGTTGATGCGGGCCTATCCTTTCAGGACTGGTATGATACGATATTGATTATTTTTTTTGTGGTTTGGTGTTGGTTTCTAACCTATCCATCCAGCCATCCAGCCATCCAGCCATCCATCCATCCACCCTTCGTTGGAGAAGAGAAACGTGACACGGCATGCATCTCTATCCCGGGAGGCGGAGCAAGTTATTGGTGTGAGGGGTCTTGATTGAACCTCTTTTCTTCTTCCCCCTTCCCCATTTTCATTCGTTTGAGACCAATACGGTAGCCGCCTGAGGGGCGCTTGGATCAGTCAAAACACGAATAGCACTCACGGGTTCCCCCCGGAATCCTTCATACCGGTATATTATTTCTCTTACCGGCATTGCAGACAGGACTATGATTTCTTTGTTTTACCTGTTTTCAGATGGAATATCATACGGTACCGGTATTGACTCGCCTTCTGACCGTGCGCACCCACACGGGGAGAGAGAGGAGATGGAAGGGGAGGGAAAGATGGGTAAACTGTACCCCGAGCTGCAGTCGAACTTTTTTTTACTGAGTCATAGCCATGGAGATCGCTCTGCTGTGCATCCTCGAGCACACGAGTCCTCTTTAGCGTAACATTTCAGCCGCAGCATACGAGTACTGCGCATAGCGATAAAATACTGGTACGAGTACAATAGCGGTACAGTAGGGTGGTTGGATGTGAGCTCCGATCCCCTGTATTATGCCTCTCATATCCATGGACTATGGACGGTTGCGATCCCCAGAATTATTTAATGATACCGGTATGGGGAAAGATGCTCTGAAAGTTCTGCGGGACCTGGTGTCTCAGTGAGGAGAAACAAGTATCGTACCCGAGTACGGTACTCGCTCGTACCACAGCATTACAGAACCCGTCATGATAACTGCAAGTAATTGAGCCAGGATGATACAGGAATGGAATGAATGAAATGAGAAAAGCTTACCCGCTGCCTTGGTGTTTCATCGGGATAAGCGAGAGAATTCTCCCTGCGCTGTTATGTTAAATTATGAAGCTTGTATCATGCCCCTTCTCCCGCCATTGTGCTTTCTCTTTGCTGTGGCCTGCTACAGTACAGTACCGGTACGATACCGGTATGCTGGAGAGTACTGTACGAGTACTTGTACCGGCACTCGCACCGTACTGTGGTACACACGTGTTACCGCTATTCGAGGGGTTAATGGCGAGCCCCGTAAGTCAAGTCAAATGGTTTGAATAATAACGATTATAATATTATTGAGTTACACTGTTCTGCATTTTCGTAGTTAGAGAGTGTACTGTAGTTCCGGCTGCCGGCTCTTCTCACACCAGCCACGGATGCGAGGCTGGTGAACAAGGAGAGACGCCACAGCCCATTGTTACGTGGAATGTCCTGATCCATCCCTGAAAAAAAAGAAAGGGAAAATATGGTGGAGCCTCGTGAATGGGAAACGAGTGAGAGTTGAGGCCAGCCCTCCGCCATGCCATAGCCAAAGCAGTCGGCTCACGCACTTAGATTAGAGTATTTTCCATCATGCGTGTCGTATCTTTCATCCACCCATTTTCCTCCTGTCGAGATTCCTTCTCCTTCATTCCTTTCACTCCGTACACGTCCAGCTTATTCTTGCCCCAGCTGCGCTTGACCCCTGCCCTGCTACGAGTACCTCCCCCCCCTACTTCCCTGCTGTGACATTCTATCCTATCATAACCCAGCCTGCGTACCGAGTACCGTATTCCCTAACCTCATCCCCTCACCGGGCCTCACATGCAACCTCTCTGCATCATCTTTTGTCAACGGCATTGAAAGCTAGTACCGGTACTGCTACTGTTACTATCACTCCTGCCACTACCGTACTGCTGCTGCTGCTACTCCCTCCGCGCATCGCCCTCACCAATACCATGGCCTCTGTCTCATCTTTGGACAGGGACCTTTCCCGCTTACGTCTTGGAAAATATACGCCTCAAGCTTCGCAGGAGATCAAGGACTGGATCACCGCAACGCTCAATGAGGCTCTCGGTAACGAGGATTTGATGCTAATATTGAGGGATGGGACCATACTTTGCCGGTACCTTTTACCCCCCTCCCCTTCTTGATGGAGTGAGTAAAAAGGAAGCTCTGCTAAGCTGTCATAGTCTTGCAAACCTCCTGGGAGAGTCCCCTCAGATCCGTTTCAAGAAATCGGCAATGCCTTTCGTTCAGATGGAGAATATTTCACACTTCCTGTCCTTTGTTGCATCCCCTCCCGTTTCCCTCCCTCCCCACGATCTCTTCCTCACGGTCGACCTCTACGAGCAAAAGGATCCGGCTCAAGTTTGTCAATGCATTACCTCGTACTCCCGCATTGCCCACAAACTGAAACCAGGAGCCTTCCCCACAACCATCGGCGGACTTAAAGCTACGGCACAGCTCTCGCCCCAGCTGTCTGGTGGTGCGGGTGGCCTCTGGACCGGAGGTGCCAGAAAGGTATCCGGAGGCTCTGTCGGCAGCGGAGGGGGAGGTAGCGTTGTATCTGGGTATTCTGGATCTGGCGGCACGGCCAAACCACCCGTGCCTCCGCGAAAGGCAGCCGTAAGCACCTGGAGCAAGAGCTCGGATGAAACAGCTACCCTACCTGCCTGGAATATAGCTCAGTATGGGTATATGGGTGGAGCTTCGCAGGGGAATCAGGGAATCTCGTTTGGTGCTAGACGACAAATCACTAATAACCCGGTGGTGAAAAGTACGCCCCCAACATCGCCTCCACTGGCCATGAGCTTTGCAGAGAGACGTCGTAGAGAGGAGGAGGCAAAGAAACGGGAGGCTGAAGCTGAAGAAGAGCGGAAGCGGGAGTTACGAGCTGCTGATGAGCGACGAAGAGCTGTTGAGGAGGCGGATAGGTGGCGGAGAGAGGAGGAGGAGAGGACGGCCATTGAGCTCGAACGGAGAAAATGGAAGGAGGAGGAGGAGAAGCGAAAGTTATGGCAACGTGAGCAGGATAACCAGAGGGAGTTAGAGCGCCAAAAGGAAGAGTACGCATTCAAACGCCGCGAAGAGGAGGCCAAGAGAGTTAGGGATAGGGAAGTACAAATAAGGCTAGATAGGGAGAAGAAGGAGCGTGAGCGAGAACGTGAGCGTATCAGGGAGCTAGAGAGGGAGCTCGAAAAAGCTCGCGAACGAGAGCGAATTTACGAAGCAGAGAAGGAGGAAAGGAGACGACAAGACACCGAGAGGATGCGACGGGATGCCCAAGAAATGGCCATCAGAAGACACCGAACCGGCGAACCTCCTTCGACCCCGTCCTCCTCGGAGGCCAACTTTGTCCGAGGCCACAGGACCGGCGATCGTGACCGAGACCAAGAACCTGAAAGAATGTTCCTCCAAACTTGGCAAAGCAGCACTCCACCCCCACAAACACCTCCCCGCCACAAGCAACTTGGCTCACCAATCCCCCAACCTCGCGCTCTTCCGACACCGCCGCCCCGAAAACTCCCACCCGCGCCAATGGCTGACTATTCCAGCACGTCGAACGGGTACTACGCTGCAGAACCCATGCAACCTAGCCGCTCCTGGGAAACCAATGACGACGCCTCAGGCCCTGACTATGAGCGGGAGGAGCTTGAGAAACAACAGGCGTACAAATGGGCTAGGTTAACATCCTTCTTCTCTTCCCTCCAGCCCTCCTCCTCACCCCAATCGTCCGAATCATTGTTAACGTATGGTAACAACAGCATGTCACTCCTAGAACGCGAGCGAGAACGCGAACGCCAGCGACAGAAGGAATGGGAGGCCAACCAGAGGGAAGTTGAACAGCGTGTTCCAACAGCAACTTCAGACGATGTGGCTTGGGATGTGAATCAATATGGGTATGCTGATGATATTCTCGATTTGTATTGAGTTTGCCGTCTTTGCGTTGATTGCATGCTTTACAGCATGTCTATTCTTTCCTTTGTGTTTAGGATACACTTGTTTAATTCCTTATTGTTTTTTTTTTTTAATGTTTTTGCTGCATCGTATCCAAGTACGGCATGCTGATCTATCTTCTAACCAAAAAAGTTACCTTGGCGGAGCGGATCAAGGGAAGATGGGGGTTACGTTTGGAGCCAGAAGGCAGATTATTGGGCCGAGGGGGCGGTGAGGGAGGAGAAGGGGGGAGGAGAAGGGGGGAGAAGAGTATAGTTGAAGTCGTCTGCTAGACTTTTCCTTTGTGCTTTTTTTTGTCACTCGCTGTGCGTTTTGCAATCCTTGGGTGCAAGTAAGTAGATTGGGTTCTCGGAGTCAGTGCAGTATAGTAAGTTAAAATAATTGAATGGGATTGAGTGATTTTGCGCCGTGCGAGTGCTGGGTTGTGTATGCGTCGGTGGGTGGTTGCTGAGGGGTAGCTCTGCACCAAGGGACTATCCCAGGAGAGTGTAGGGGGAGAGCTAGGCCTGGAAGCACCACCATCGTCACAGTCGAGATGGATGCTTGTCGGGTCAAGGGGTTAGCCGATGCGGAGTTGACTGCTCTGTAGTACTGCACAGCATTCGAGTCCGTACAATGTTCCCCGTACCATACGGCATCATAAACAAGTAGCGGATGGAACATCATGACCCCCCCCAATTTTACACCAAAAGTATGATATCCCACTCCACCACAAACTCAACGAACACGGTTCATGAAGTGAGCAATAGGGGATAATTCACGCTGATGGAGGGAGCTTTCTTCTTCATGTAATTTACCCGCCACAGCAATTTTGCACTCCTCAAGTTTGCATGTAAGTTAAGTCGAAAGTTTTTTGCATCCTTCTCGGGGAGAATTCGGGAACGTGCTGGCTGACTGGCTGCCGGACATACATCTCACGGCCATTCTTGATAGCACTTTTTTCTTTCTTTCTTTCTTTTCTTTTTCTTCTCTTTCTGGTGTTAAGGATTGTTCGGGAGATGGGGTTCTCGTGGATGTTCCGTCCCAGTTTGGTCGCGGGTGTGTTTTTTGTTTGCAATTAGGGGTAATTGATGGAATGATGATATATACCGCCGGTATAATAGTTGTGTAGAAAGCACCAGGCACCACGAGCACTGCGGGTAGGTAGTATAATATAAAATAATATTCGGAATCACAGACCACAAATTTGTGTCGAAAACGCTGGTTCTTGGAGAGTGGAGTAGAAGTAGAAGTAGTGAGTTAGGCTACCGTAGCTTACTTGATCGTGCTATATAGGTTGAAGGTTGATGTTTTTTCGATAAGTTAGCAGCCCTGAGCTCTACGAGTATTGTCGATAGAGAAAAAGCAAGCTCACGCTGAGCAGAATTGGAGTCTGCTGCACTCGGGGGTGACCTTGTCTAATACTAGTTATCATACTTGTACGAGTACTTTAATGTTTACTATTATACTGTTTTTATGACGGCCACTATGATAATATATCCTAACCATATCACTCAACGATTATTGCTCTCGCCTATCTCAACCTAATTCCACTAGATAGATAGGCATTTTATTCCTTCACTAGAATACTATAACAAGGAATCGACCTATCGTGCAGCCTGTGGCAAAAAAAAATACGTAGACATTTCGGTCGCTGTTGGGTTTTGCTGGTGGGCAGCGGGTGCAGCTGCCGGTAATGAACATCTTGCGGCTAATTCCCTGCCAAGACGTCGTCATCCCTTTCCCGTGGAAAGGATAAGGGCCTGACGTCATGACAAGAATAGCAACAGCAGAGCAAGTGGCCCCTCGATGGCTAGTCAGGAGGAGGGCGTGAAGTGCTCGAGTATGATACCAAGGGGCGACCTAGTATGATACTAGTAGTGATATTCTCTAGAATAGAATAGATTACATCGGAAGAGAACAAAATTGAGCCGCTTCACCATCTCTTCACCATTGTTTTCCTCTCAGTTGTGAACGATGTCTACAGCCATGTCACCGAACGCTCCACCACGACCACGACCACGACCACGACCACGACCACGGTTCCCAACCTCCAGATCCCTCCGAAAGACCTGGTCCCCAGCACCCAGTGCCCGCCCGTCACCCCCGCACCATTCCCACTTTAGCCACCTCGACATCCTACACGAGGAATTCAACACTCACGCCTTCGTTCACCCTAGAGATGGGCGCGTGCACATCGCTGTGGACAAGCTAAAGGACGGGCCATTATCCACGCTACTATCTAAGCTAAATAGCAACGGAGGAGAAGAAGGTGGTGATGATGATGATGGGCGGGATACGGGGGAAAAAGAGAAGGAGGCAGCAATCGACGAGATCACCCCGCCGAAATTGAATATTGTCGTTATGGTGATTGGAAGCCGCGGGGATGTGCAACCGTTCGTGGCCATCGCAAAGGTGCTTAAGGAGAAGTATGGGCATAGAGTGAGGCTTGCGACGCATCCGGCATTTCGAGAGTTTGTCGTCGGTGAGGGGGTGGACTTCTTTAGTGTTGGCGGGGATCCGGCAGAATTGATGGCTTTCATGGTTAAGAACCCTGTGAGTGCTTGAGTATCCTGCTTTGCAAGCGGGGAGAGGGCTGACGGTGTGGGTAGGGGTTGGTTCCGAGCATTGAGACTATTAAAGCTGGAGATGTGGCTCGTCAGAGGGAGCAGATGTTTGAGATGTTTCAAGGCTTTTGGAGGGCTTGTATTGAGCCGAATGATGGGAGCAAGCGGAAGAGTGGGCCGCGAGGAGGGAGTGTGAATGGAGGCGGGGATAGGGGGAGGAAGGGAACTGAAGCCTCGCCTTCTGCTACTGAGGAGGTTGTCAATGGGGGTCATAACGATGGGAAGGAGGGGGAGGAGGAAGATTATCCGTTCGTTGCGGACGCGATAATTGCGAATCCCCCGTCCTTCGCACATGTACATTGTGCAGAAAAGTTGGGAATTCCATTACATTTGATGTTTACATTTCCATATTCGCCGACACAGACTATGCCGCATCCACTCGCTATGATTCAGAGTAGCAATCTTGGAAAGGAATATACGAATGCGATTTCCTACCCCATGATCGACATAATGACGTGGCAGGGATTGGGAGATTTGGTGAATAAATTCCGACAAAAGACTTTGAAATTAGAACCCCTTGCGACGCTATGGGCTCCTGGGATGATTAGCCGGCTGAAGGTTCCGTTCACATATATGTGGTATGCACCCCCGTTCACTCTTCTTCACCCTCAAGTATCTAACGTCGCCCAGGTCGCCAGCGTTGATTCCAAAGCCCTATGACTGGGGCGACCACATTGACATCACGGGCTTCGTATTCCTAGACTTAGCTTCCTCCTTCAAACCCTCCCAGGAACTCGCCAACTTTCTTGACGCAGGCCCGCCACCAGTCTATATAGGGTTTGGCTCAATAGTGGTCGACGACCCCGACGCTCTAACACAAACTATCTTCGAAGCAACCAAGTCCACAGGCGTGCGTGCCCTAGTCTCGAAAGGCTGGGGTGGAATCGGCGGCGAAGAATCCAACATTCCTGAGAACTTGTTTATGCTAGATAACACCCCGCATGACTGGCTATTCTCGAAAGTCTCTGCGGTGGTGCACCATGGTGGGGCAGGGACGACGGCTATAGGACTATATCACGGCAGGCCGACTATGATCGTGCCGTTCTTCGGTGACCAGGCGTTCTGGGGTTCTATGGTTGCGAACGCCGGCGCGGGTGCGGAACCGGTCCCGCATAAAGATCTAACGGCGGAGAAGTTGGCGGATGGGATAAAGAGGTTGCTGAGCGAGGAGTGCCAGCTCGCCGCTGGGGAGATAAGTAAGAAGATCCATGAGGACGACGGAGATGGGGCCGAGAATGCTGTGAGGAGCTTTTTCAAGGGCCTTGAAGCGCTAAAGCAGGGGAAGCGGGGACTAGGTGAGTCCGGAAGGGACTGGGGTGAAAGCGGGCCGGGTGGGCCCGGAGAGGGGAAGTGGGGCTATGGAGGTCCTGGCATTCGCTGTTCGTTTTTGGAAGAGAAGGTCGCGGTTTGGAGGATTCGGAGGACGAGTGTCAGGCTCAGCGCGCTCGCTGCTTGGTTGCTCGTGCAGGGAGGGAAGCTCACGTGGGAAGACTTGAGACTGTGAGTTTTGCTCTACTTCTCGCTCGCTTGCCTGACTAACTCAATTTTCACAGCATCCGCCACACAGAATGGAACGACTACGATGGCCCCGGCGAGCCCTTCACCGGCGGCATAAGCGCGCTCGCTGGCTCCATCACCGGCGTAACGAAAGGCATCGCTGCAGTCCCCTACAGTTGGTACAAGGGCGCCCGCCGCCTCAATTCGGAAAGTTTGGACATCGCTGGCGAGATCCGCGACAGGAGTAAATCCTGCTCGTATTCCCACCCCGCCACCGAACCCACCCCACCAAATACTGAATCGGAGCCGCGCCAGTCCACCGACTCCAACGGTTGGGGAACCACTAGTGCCTCTAGCTCCTGCTCCCGCCCAAACTCCCCGCAAGATCCCATCCTCATCGAAGTCGCCAAAAATATCTCCAAGGGGCTTTCAAAAGCCGCCCGCGCAGGGGCCCGAGCACCAATGGAAGTCTCTCTAGCCGTGGCCCAAGGCTTCCACAACGCCCCCCGCCTCTACGGCGATGAAGTCCGACACCCATATCGAATCACGGGTTTCCATTCAGGCCTTCGCGCTGCGGGTAAAGAATTCGCGCTGGGAGTCTACGACGGCTTCACGGGGATTGTGTCGCAGCCGTACCACGGCGTGAAGGATGAAGGGGTCAAGGGATTTGTGAAAGGGCTGGGGAGGGGCGTTGCAGGCAGCGTGTTGAAGACCAGTGCTGCAACGGCTGGGGTTGTTGGATTTACGCTTAAGGGTGTGCATCGCGAAGTTAGGAAGAAGAGGGATAAAGGAGTTGGGGAGAGGATTAGGCAGGAGAGGATTAGGCAAGGGGAGGCGGAAGTTGGGGAGTTGGAGAAGGAGGGGCAAATGCGTGAGGTTAGGGAAAGGGTCGAGCGCGGGTGGGAGCGTGTTGAGGAGAAGAGGGTTCGGGAAGCTGGCGATGTTGGAGTTAGGGATAGGGTTAGGGGACGGTTGAGGAGGAGAGGAGGGGGAAAGAAGGCCTCATGAAGTTTTGATAAATAATAGCAATGTTCTAGCAATAATACCCGAATTCTTAATTACATCACTCTCACTCCATGATCTCGATACGAGGTTCTGGAAAGGGACGCTCCTTTAGCACCACGCTCATCCAACCTTTAGATATAATATCCCTATCTCGTGCGGGATAGACCCGTCTGAGATGATGTCATTTTGTCCCCATTTGGACAATGTCCAAGATGTGATACACTCCATAAACTCCCTGCGCCCTATCTTTTAGCCAAGGGATAGGTAAGTATCACAAGTGAGTATGCAGTATGCCCCCCCCCCACCACTCCCCACTTCCTCTTCCCCTCCATCCACCTTTTCTTTCTCTTGGTTATATTTGTGGGTTTTTTGTTCTTGTGAGCTTGGTTCGTAGGGAATAACTCTGCCGTTCTACTGTATAGTAAGGTTGTTTCGGTAGGTTTCTGGACGGTGGCTTGAATCCTCTTACAGCCGCTATATATATCCTATTATACTTGTACCTGCCTCGAGCATTGATATCATGAACCCCCCCCAAAAAAACCCCGCCGGAAAAGAGGTTCACTGGGGGTTTTTCTTTCTTCTTCATAGAAAACCGAAAAAACAATGCCTATAAGGGCCTGTTTAGTAAAAATGGGACCATCCCGTCGGGCGACGCCGTTTCCGCTGTGAAAATGGGCTTCTCTCCGTTTCGGGGCGGAAGGAAAAGGGCCATTTGTACCGTAGAGTAATTGTATGGGGGGGGAAACGGAACGGAACACCCTTGTGTCCGAACAGGTGCTAATAACTAAATTCACTCTATGGTATGATATAATAATAGAACACGGTATCATAGCGCTCCCTTACATATATTCACGTTAGTATTGACCAGTTCTTTAATCATGAGACTGACAAGGCAAGACTGATCGGTATACGATATATCGAGGAGCTCACAAACACGGTAGATAGGCAAGCAAGCAAGAATATATCATCGGGGTTTTATAATTATTTTTAATTTCCTCTAATTTCCTCCATTTATCCAAGCGTCTTCTAGTTGAAAAAAAATTGCTATGATAGATGGGAAATGGTAATAAGCTAGTGATGTTCGATGGTTGATCTGTTATATTGGTGTTGTGATGGCGTAGTTGGTGGCATCATTCTTGTCCACCCTTTCTTGGTACCGCATTACTATGATACAGTAGAATGCACAAACATGCGCGGGGCACTAGCTCTCCCTCTCACGACGACTGCTAGAATCCCCGCAGTGATTCCCATTCTATCGGACAAATAGCTATGTTGCCAATGTCACCTACATCGTTTGTACTAGTACAGGACCAGTCTAATAGATACTCGTGCAAATATCATACTCGTACAAAAGTCGCAGCCAATCACGCATTCGCTCTCAGTCTCTCCCGGATGGCCCAACGAACTAACCATCCCACTATCACCAAAAGCGCCAACACAGCTATGATACCATGGGTGATTTTCAATTCTTATAAATTGTGCCGAACCAGTCCCACTATAAGATAAGATAAAATGAAGTAAAACAAAACAAATGAAATGAGGGCCATAGCTAAGTTAAAGTGAGAACAATATTGTGAGTTAATCGCCCACATTTGAAGGAAGAATGGGAAATCAAAAATCAAGGCAAGATGAATGAGAGGAAAATGAGATGAAAGCCAAATCCCCCTCCTCCCAGGCCAATAATGGATTTCCCTCACGTTTTTCATTTACACGCCATCCGGGAGGAAAGAACAAGAGGAAGAGGGAGCGAGACACCAAGGAAAACTGACAAAAGCGGAGACACACCGGCCACCAACCAGTCCTGATCCGCCTACAGACTAACCCCAATTGCGATAAACCCGTCAAGGTATGTGTGTTTGAGTATTTGTTTCGGAAAGTAAAAGCGATGACAGATCGGATAGGAGAGAAAAAGGAGAAAAATACACCTGACTGCACCGATACCAACTAGCTAGCCCCCACTCTCGGTCACCGTGAATAAGGAAGATACAGCATGTGAACATGAATGGCGGAGAAGAAATCATAGAAAGGTTGAGGGACAAGATCCCATAACGTAGTGTATGGCGATAAAGGTCGTGTTCAAAGACTTCTCGCAACAATAGATAGAGAACCAAAACAGAAAAACAAGCAATTATGCCACCCTGAGTTTGAAGAGGAAGAGATGTGACAAAAGAAAATCATTATTGCCTTCAGAATAGAGAAAGAGAATACGAATTGAAAGAGTCTTTGGGATACTACAGCATCTAAAATTAAGGAGCACTAGCCACCAAGGCTGCAAACACACCGACACCCCCGACAATTGCTCCAGCAAGGGCGGTAGCGGCGAACTTAGCAAACTGCTTCTTTGGCCTCGCAGTTCTAGCTCGTTTCCTTGGACGCTCCACATCCTCTTCTCTAGTTTGAGCAGCCCCCCCCCCTTCCTCCTCCTCGTCAGATGTTCCATTGGGTGTTGGTAGAGCGGGTTCCAAAGTAATTGTCTCCATTTCCTCTTCGAGTGCCTGAACGTTCACGTTCTTTCCTGGGAAGAGCATGGCCAGCTCTTGAGTAGAAACCTTATTCATACTCTCCAGTTTTTTCTCTTCTTCAACGTCGTCATCTGTCTCATCCATGCTTTCAGGACTCTCGTGAGCAGCCTCTTCCTCCTCTTGGGATTTCTCTTCGGGTGTGATATCAGATAGTTGAGAATGCTTCCGCTTGGATCCAGTATGTGGAGAAGAGGGATTGAGAAGGTCGGCTACGGACTTTTCCTTCTTGGTCTCAGCAGGGGGAGGGCTGACTAGGCCATTTGTAGATGGGCCAGGCGGTGGTGATGATGCTATCCCATAAAACGCGTCAACCTGGTATCTACATCGGCTAAGTTGTTGAGGGGGCGGAGGGTAGAAAGTACCAGTTGCTACCATTAAGGGCCCAGGAGGCGTGAGAGGGCCATTATTTTCGTGAACAAGATTGCTGATCGAGAAGCCACGTGATTTGCTAAAGTCGCCTCTGCTGGCCTCACAGGCACTAGTTCGCCCGGCTGGCGTGGCATTGGGATGGTGAACAGGGAAGCGCTCATATCCTGTGTTGAAAGCCTTACGCGGGGCAAACCAAGCACACGTGGGATGGCGAGAATCGGTGTCATCCTCCTCTTCCTCCATCACATCATCTTCCCCCTCTTCTTCTTCATCGTATTCTACTACCCCATCGGCCATCTCTTGTTCAGGGATATTGTCAGGTGCGTCTCCGTCTTCCTCTTCATCCTCCTCCTCGTCTTCTTCGTCATATTCCCCATCCTCATCGTTGCAATATTCATCATCCCAAACCATTTCGCTTGTTTCGCCGATTGAGATCTCGGCTTCATCGCCCAACCACCATGTGCTCTTATCAAGCCCTCGAAACCTTTCACCCTCAGCCACAGCATCTTCGAGTAGCTTCTTGGCCTGAGGAGTAACTGTTGGTGGCGGTGGAGAGGGGGCAGGTGGCTTATCGCCCTTAGGTGCTGGTGCTTGAGCCGAATCTTGTTGCCGATCTTCCCAAACCTTAGGGAACAACCCAGTAGGCTCCTTAGGTCCCTCAACTGTCTTGAAGGTCTGAACCCAGGGCAAAGAAGCTGGGGGCAGTGGCTGTGACACACTAGGTGATTTGGGGTTCCCACGAACTGGGCTCAAGTAAGGTAAGGCATCATTAGGCCTATTGGCCAGATTTGCAAGGTTTATCTGTCTAGCAGTAAAGTATTCCTTCTTTTGTTCCATAGAACTATTGCTGTATCGCTTTTGGAAGGTATCTGTTGGCGTATGTGGATCTTCCGGAAACCAGTGAATATGAGATGCACCGGATGGTGTCTTCTTGGTCACCACCTCAGTTGGTAGCATAGTGAGAGGGGGAAGAGTGGGAGGTTCTGAAATAGCTGCCGATGTGGTCGCGTTTCCTCTAGACTTATTAGAAGAATCGTTCCCGTTTTGTGCAGCGACTGCAGCGTTTGCTAGCTCTTCAAATGGTGCAAAGTTCGTCTTAGACCGGGAAACATCGCCTAAAGGTGTAGAAACAACTTGGGGTTTTGAACTCAGGGCCTCCGGTGGAGACATTGACGTAGGAGCATTCGGCGAATAGATATTATCAACTGCCATAGTGACATCCATGGTATCGTTTGCCGTGGAAGCCTTGCCGGTAAGCTCCCCTCCATCATTCTCATGCTGGTCCCCATCTTCCCCATCTTGCTCCTCCTCCTCCTCCTCCTCCTCCTCCTCCTCCTCCTCCTCCTCCTCCTCCTCTTCCTCCTCCTCCTCCTCATTTTCATTCTCATCAGACTCATCAGACGATACATAATTGAACCGGTGACTGCGGACATGAACACGGCAACTAGCATCCTCATCGTCCGACTCGTCCATGTCCGAATTCTCAACCCCCTCGCTCTCAGTATGCCCCTGTGTTCTGGGGGTGTGCTGATAGCGTTTGAAGGCTTCCTCCGGTATGATTTCAACTTCACTTTCCTCGTCATCGATCACAAGGCATTCAGGGGCAGGCTTATTTGAACCCCTGGATTCGTTTGTAACGTCCTTACTCTTATCATTCCGAGAGACGGAAGCTTCCTGGGCTTGGTTCATCAAGCTCCCAATGGTGACACCGGGCCTAGCGGGTGCATCGCAGATTTCAATATCCACTAGTTCGGCATTGACCTCAACGACATCTCTCTCTCCGGAGCCAGTCATCTCGTCAATTTTTCTCTTCAGTTGCTCTACGCGGTCCTTCGATTGGGTCAATGATTCGACCGACATATCCTTCGTGCTGCGTTCATGACTAATGGGAAGCTCATCATCGGGTATCATATATGACGTCGATGCCCCAACACAGGTAGCTTGTCCCGGCCTTGGAACGGTAGAATTAGTGCCAGATGTAGAAACCCCGGACCCCGAAGCCTTCTCTTCTTCAAACTGGTGGAACCTGGGATACTTGGGGTCTAATTCATCATTTCCCTCCTCCTCCTCTGCCTCTTCTCCTTCGGAAACTTCGTAGTCAGATATCAGGAGATCCTCGCATATTCCATAACCACCTCGACTCTTGGGTGTTTCGGATGTCGGTTCAGATTCGGCTAAGGGTTTCGGAAGGCTATGGAAACAGGAGACGTAGTGTTAGTAAATCAGAGCGTAGAAATAAAAGTTACAAGCATGGATTTGGGGGGGAGGTGGGAGAGATTAGCGAAGAACGAGACTTAGAAAAAACTTACGGTATTTCTTCCCACTCAACCCCGCACCGGAATGTTTTTGGAGGGAAAATTTCGTCACCTCTAGTGACCTCTGAGCCAAACGTAACTTCCGTCCCATCTGTCAACTCTGCAGTTTCATCTCCTGCAAGCTGAAGGCCATTAACGTAGGTGCCGTGCATCGATTTCATATCCTTAATAACTATCTGCAAAGATAATCAAACAATCGTCAGCGTGGAGAAAGTGGGGAGAGGAAAGAATTTTAAAACAACAAAATTAGTGGTGGTAATTAAAACGCAATGGGCAATGGAATGACAAGTTAGGAGCTACTAAAGAAGTGCTTGGAAGAGGGGAGACAATATGAGCAACAAGAACCGAGAGCCATACGATATGTGTGTAAGTGTAAAGGCAAGATAAGGAAAACCAAGAATGCTCCACCACCTGAAAGGCCGTGCACATAAAACCCCGATCCCCAAAATAACAGTGCAAAAACAGTGGCGGAAGAAAGAAGAAGAATAAAGTCACTTAGTGGTTGCAGCTTACCTTTCGGGATGGTAGGAGCAGCCGAACCTCCGCATGCGAACGACTCATAACTGCTGACTCGAAGAAACCGTTGTTCCTAGCAGCAAACAATCCCTTAGATTTATTTCTACTGCTTCGACCGATCGGTTGGGCTGGGTCCTCGGGTGTGAGGCTGATTGTACGGGAAGCTCCATCAGTACTGCTGGTAGAGATGGTGTGCAAAACGGGATACGAGCATGGTAGAGACGCGGGTGATTTATTTTGAGAGTTTGGGGGAGGGTGAGGGTGAAGATGGAGCCTGGCTGTTATTCCGGTTAGCATTACAATGATTGGGAACGCGGAGTAACCTTGAAATTCGAAGGAAGTGTTGCTTCGGTAGTGATGGAACTTTCAAACGGGAGGAAGAAGGAGGGAGAAGGAAGAAGGGGGAAGGTAGGAGAGAGGGGGTGGGAATGTGGGAGGCGGCGGAACAAGGCTGCCAAAGCTATTATAAAGCGGGGTGACATTTGGAGGGGGTCGATGGTGGTAAGAGGGGCGAAAAAGGGCACTCACCTCTCAGCATGGTTATAATATTCTATCGTAGAATCCCTCCACGGCTATCTTGAGGAAGAAGGGGGAGGATTTCTTGTCGGAAGCTGGTAGGTTCGTATAGTCCGATAATTTTCTTCAGGAATGGAGTTTGTGGTGAGATACGGTGTGAGTTGAGGTGAGAAGGAGGAGAAAGGTTTTACTGTATAGGTGTTGCAGTCACGGTGGTGACGCACGTCTTGCTCGAACTGGAGGTCGATTGAATAATACCGTATTAGGAGCAAACGAGGAGCGGGCGGCCAAAGTTCAGAAGACCCCACACACACGGACAGCTGGCAATGAATAATACTGTGTTTCAAGAGATTTTAGAATGGCTAAAAAGTAAGTTACTGTCCTGACTCTATCGTATGGCACGCACTGAGTTTGCCGTTGAAGCTTTGGGAGGGTAAGATATAGGAAAGAGAGAGCGTACGAGTTGCGGTTCGAAACACAAAGCCCAACAGGCGACAACAAGCGGCTCGGTTCAGCCAGGTTTGATGCCCCCTATCTCTTTCCACTTCTTGATTGCGAGTACACAGGACACGAGAACAACCCGCGGTAAAGGTCTTGTGTGCGGTGGCGATTCAGAGGCGAGGAAGGAGAAAACGGAGGGGGGAAGTTTGGTGGTTGTGGTGGGGGGGGAGGAAGTAAGCGGAACGGAGGGGAGTGGTGACTGGTATCGAGTGACACGGTGAGAGGGGGAGTCAAGGCGGGGCGCAGAGTTACTACACCTGTGGTGCCGGTATCAAGACGATTGAAGATGGGGTTGCCCTGCTCAAGTACGGTACAGTACAAAGGCCAGAAAAAAGGATATACGAGTATTTGGTGGTATGATTCGGCGTATCATAATAACTCGAATTCCCCAACAACCTGACTTGGCTTTGGCCTCGGTGGATTCATGCAAAAGCCCCCGCCAATTAGCCCCTCCATACCCCCCTTTCGATTTGTACTAATACTATGTTCACACCCTCGATTGCTTTTCAACGCCCATTCCATAACATTATCATGCTCAATCAGAAGCCTCCCCTGCCTTACCTTGTCCCAAGCCAATGCCAATATATCATGCTCATACCTTTATAAGTTACACCTAAAAGTAGCCTAGCGGAATGTGCCCCGCCCAATCATACGGCCCCACACCCTTCCCAAAGTGGTGGGATTAGCGTTAATTTGAGGCTCTCAGCCTGACTCTGAGTCCAAAATTAACCGGGATTTACTCCTTTTGTTAATAGTTGGTGCAATTCCTACAACTAGCTGAAGCTCTGGGGGAAACGACTGAGGCGGGGGGAATCCCCTCCCTTCACGGGAGTTTACGTAGGTATAGTTTGCCATGATTTTTTTACCCCAGGGGAAAAATAAAGTCCGGGTGGGATTGGGGCAAGAAGTGGAAGGTGTTCAGAGGCACAAATCTCGGTGGTAAAGTGGAAAGGAATGGATAGGATAATATGTAAGTTCTAGGTAACAACTTAGAGGGATGGTAGGAGGATCATCGCGGAGTAGGGAGGCAAAGCAAGCCTCGCTCGTCCCATGTGCCTTTTGTGCTCATTTTCGTGTGCGCACCTGACTGATCGAACACGTAACTTACACTATCCTTGTTATCAACAAGACAAAGACTGCTTGTACGGTACAGCCCATACAAGAGGTGGGGTTATCACATTGTACTCCTACACTTGTTTGAATCCAAGGAGCACAGTGCCAATGTTAATTTGATTTACCTCAGTGAGAGGGGAAATACCGCGCTCTCCAGCTCCATCGCCCATTTTTGTCTTTCATCTTTCTCTCTGCTCGAATTCTCTTGACCGAATACCGCGAATTATTCGAGGTAATTAACTTGTGAGTGCTGAGAATAACCCGCACCTGGCCAGGAATAGTGAGGAAAGAGTGGTCGTGACCCCCCTGCGCATTTTTTGCAGAATCGCTATTGAACAAGCATGCCCGGTGGGCCTCTCCTATGGGACCAAAAAACAGTTCAAATAGCAGTCTTTCTCAACCAGGGCAAACTCTCCTCTCGCAAGCCCCAAGCGCCCGACAGCCCCCCCCCCCGCTCTTCCCCTCTGCCCTGCAATCCAGTTCAGGAATGACCCGTTCGCAGCTGCATCACTGCGCTGAAGTTCCAGGATACACGGAGTTGAGTTAAACATCCGGCATGCCGGTAATGATTATTCCACCAATTCGTCCCCACAATCCAGCACTTTAGTTACTGGAGCCACAATAGCGGAACAATGAAGGAAAGAAAAGAAATAAATAACAAGTCATGTAACTTCCCGTACAATTTGTCCCCAGAACAACAACAATCCTTTAGCCTAGTTTACTAGTAAACCCCCCCCCCTTGAACTTTAAGTCGTATGTCTGAGGCTTTTCTCGGAACAAAATCGAACCAGGCCACGAATAGGGTGTTTAGCTATCATGACACAAACACACCATCTACACTCTCTTACCTGTTTCCGGTAACCGCAGCGTGATTTACAAATGATAGAGGCCTGATCAGATCGCGACGACCTCCGGAGGGAAGGTAAGTAATGATGAGGATAAGAAGGGTAGAGGGAGAAGAAAAAAAGGAGAGAGATTAAGATCTATTTTTTCCGAGGGAAATCATTCGTGTCTAGATTTAGTTTACATGCAGGTTTTTGCGCTTCTGTACACCTGGATCACTGGTTGGCCAGGATTTTGCTTATGATGCTTTATGACCACTTGGATATTTTTGCCGATAAGGCATTCGCTTTGTCACTCTCCGAGCCAGCATAAGACCACAGTGACTTAAGACACAGGAATGCTCCACGCAAGAATTATATATGGGGGATAATTGCCCTGAAGCAATTCTCGTGTTTTGTTTTGTGTAGGAGGTAAGAAAATTTCCTTAGTGCAAACATTTCTATCGGGAGTCTCTTGTGGTGATTTGTGGCTATGATTCTTTATGATTATTGCTGTGCTCACATTCAATGGGTCCAATAATGGTGTAGAATACTGTACCGAGGGGGAAATTCCGCAAAGAGTCAGACACGTCTACGAATCATAAGTTGTGTTCGGTATTACACGGGTCATAGGAGTGTATTGTATCCTAATTAATTGAGCTCTTGACGTCTGCCACCAGGACAGTACCTTACCGGTGTGGTTTTAACTATCGTCAGATATCGTATTGCTATGTGAGTGGTGAAATAGGTTTACGCCCTGGTTTCATGGAGTCGTCGCAGAGAGGAGTTATATGATAATATGAGCCTGTGCCAATGAAAAACCCACTCTCGGGCCACCACCACAAATAATTTATTTTGGCTTAGCCATCTAGCTAGTCATCTAGAGTATATATTCAGCAGCTCAGAAAATATTATATGTCCTCTAACAACCTCTGTAGCTCCTTTTATGTGAAAAAAACTGAAATTTTGAGATATATAATTTTTCCATGTAAAATAAGCTTAGCTTTCTAGCTTTCAATTGTATAAAAGAATTATAGTGAAAAGCCTACTACTTGTTGTGCTATTTCAATTTCAAGTTGGTTGCATTTAATATGTACAATTCAAGTTCTAATAGTGCTGTTACATACTAGCTATAAATCTTGCTTATATAATACAAGTGATATGTGATGATTGATGAATTACAACACAAACAGAAGTGGAAATATAATAATAATTAAAGTCTTGCTCTAAGGATTAGTTTAATTATCAATTAAGAATTCTCTTAAATTAAATTAAGTTTTAATACATCTTATATTCAATATTAATATACTACAGTAATGTTTACTTCCTATAATTATAGTACACTCTAAGCTATACCTATAAAGATAGCAATTCTACATTATGCTAAGCAGCCACAATAATGTCAGAAATAATACTTTCATCAAATAAGTCAGCTACTAGCTGTAATTCTATCTCTAATGAAGAGTTTTTTTTATTTTTATTTTTATTTTTGTTTTTATTATTTATTTTTAGTATCATTTTAGTATTGTTTAAGGTACAAACTCCCGTATGCAGATCGCTCTAAGACAGGAAAAACCTCCACCTACAGTCCATGCTGCATCCCTTGTGATAAAACCCTCTGACCCTGCCCGACACCAAAGCACCCGGTACTATGGGTAGAAACTACAGAAGAGCGTACAGGCCTGAAAACAACGAACCAAAAAACCTCCACTGACGTGCAGCCCATAAGAAAACCCCCCACCTCAACAGTGAACAACCAAGGAAAGTACAGAAACCTCAACAAACTCAAGGAAGAAAAATCCCAGCCGAACCCTTAAGCAACCCACCCACAGCCCAACGACTGACCCTATTCTGCCGCAGCAGGGGAGGGGCCAAGGAGCCAGCAGGACAATGCCGTAGGCCATAGATCCATACACAAAGAGGTAAATTTACCTGGGGCACTTACGTCCCGGACGCAAGGGCAGACAAGACCACCAAGAAAAAGATCAGTAACTGAAACCAATACAAACGGAAGTGTGTGGCAGGGCGAAGTAGCGACCGTAGTGTTAGGCGGGAGCCTATCTCAAAGTCTTGCAAGATAACTTAGGCCGATAATCTTAATCGTAGACGGAGATTGTCTAGGAAGGCTCAATGTTGCAAAATAGAGGTAGGTAAAGTGATAAAGATTTTTCTTGCGTAAAAACTTATATTGATAAGATCTCTTCTCCATTGCTTGATAATGTTCAAATAGCACAGGAGGCACCTTGATATTTATATGCCGCGTCTGGGTGGTCGCGGGGTACATCTGGTTCTCATACAAACTAAGTATCTGCTGACAAATTCCAGCTTCTTCTAAAAGTGCGAACACCATTTGTCCCTGACAATTCTGTTAACTCACTTCGACTTCCGAATTGCAACACCATGATTTTTCCTGACGGTGCTCCCACACATCAGTTCATTGGTTACGATCCATCTTCGTCGGCATAGAGTCTTGCTTACCATTGCATACACAAAATGGTCTCAATAATCGAACCAACAAAGAGGTCAGCTTTGTTATCGAACCTCTCAGCATTGCAGACATATCCTGCAACCGACATCTGCGAGGCATAAGATAGACTTGTCACGATAATCGCACCAATAGCCATTATCCCTCCATAGTCATATCGTTATCGTATGGTTCCGTCAGTATCCGAAGAATACTAATGACGTTTGTGAGTGGGGGTATGCTTGATTTCTCAAACTACCTCATCCAACAGCACCATTCACTTCTGCCACTTTCATTGCAAGAGCGTGGAGTATAGAATGTGTTGCTTAACCATTGTCTGTAAAAACGTCCCGTCACTGAGCGACCACTTTAGTGACTCTTGTTTGTAGTGCTCAGTAACCTTATGCGGCGTCGACCGATTTGGCTCGAGCCACTTGAATAAGCTCGCCAAGGGGCCCCTCTCATATATCCTGCGAACGGGATCCGGTCGGAGGGACGGCCGCGACGTATATGGAGTTACAAGGAGGGTTGTAATGACCATGTCTTCGGTGAGGGGACGCAACTAGGGCGGCGTCTGCCGGTGTAGCGCCGTCCCAACGCTGGTGCGGGAGGGGGGTGTTGGCTTGTCTTTTTGAACTCAGAATCCTAAGGTAGGGCAACTATAGGTCTTTATTCACTAATGGAAGGCTGTAATGGGGGCACCCTATAGAGAGGTGAACTCTAAGGTTGCGACCGCACCAAACACTCAAAGTAGAAGATAAAGATGAGGTAAATAATTCAAAAGAATCAAAACGGTAAAACTTAATATCATTAAGCTGAAAGCTTCACTCAATAAGTTCTCTCGAGGAAAAGTTGGTTATCGAAGTAGAATGCCAAACGCTTAAACTTAAGTAGATATCAGATTTAAGCCTTTGACATTCACCACTACTCCGACCTT
>Ga0307509_10000432_pt1 | contig 70592 bp, 55 predicted proteins | sample 10_EM_MG_FD_202245 | JGI IMG/M metagenome (GOLD analysis project Ga0307509, IMG submission 202245) | Populus trichocarpa ectomycorrhiza microbial communities from riparian zone in the Pacific Northwest, United States - 10_EM | ecosystem: Host-associated > Plants > Roots > Unclassified | place...
AGGCGTGCGAAGCTTTGACGACTGCGGGGTACAGGGCGCGGGAGGCGCGGACCGCCGTGGCGCGGGCGCGGGCCCACGTGGAAGCCGCGACGACGCTGGAGCGCCTGATCCGCGAGGCGCTCCGGCAATGCGCGATGGCCGGCGGTACCTGACCGTGACGCGACCGATGACGCGATCGAAGCTGACGACAGCGGGTACAGGTCGCCCGCCGAGCACATGGCTGACGCCGTCGGGGCGAGGTGTTGATCCGGAGCGAGACGGCGAGCGCGGCGAACTACCGATCGCGACGGGACCTCGGGAGATCTACGGGTGGCCTGTGGACGGGTAGCGCTCAGCCGCAGTCGGATCCGCGGATTTCGAGGTCCATCACACCGGCCCGCGGCCCCCCGCCCACAGCCCAGATGCCCGCGCCGGCGCTCCTCCCTCTGAATATATTGATATCGAAGAATTCGGAGATCTCGCTGGCCCTGCCGTTGTTGCAGACGATCGGCGGTGATGTCGACGGCGAGTTCGCCATGCTCACGGCCATCGACCTTCCGCCGCTGACCACTCTCGGTGGCAGCCTCCGAGTCGATTCACCGATACTGACGTCGGTCTCCCTGCCGCACTTGACGCGAGTCACCGGTGAGATCTTGCTGAGGGAGCAGCTGCCATCATGGGCGTCATTTGGCGCAGAGGATCCGCTGCATGAGTGCGCGGCCGAGCAGATGCGCGTCGGTGTGTCGACCCGGCGTTATGGGCGCTCGTGCGATGACCGTGACGTCCACGACGAAGGTCCGTCGAGTTATCGACGCCCATTGCACAGTGGCGATGTCCGAATGTCGGACGATTACGTCCGAAATTAGGACAGTAATGTCCGCATGGCGGACGACATGGGTCACGTCGTCGCTCAACGCTGCCACCTGGGCTCACCGTAGTGCGCTGACGACATCGCTTATCACCTGCATGAATCCACGGCGTCTCCTGATCGCGACGCACGCCCGGCCGCTCGTGCCCGGTCGCCGTGCAGCGCCCTGTCCGAGCCAGGCCACCGAGTCCACCGAGAACCAGCCACCCCCGTTGCACAGCTACCGATCAGCCGAACCGCTACCAAGGTTCAACAAGCCCCGGGACAACGCCCTGCAGTGCCCCGGGACTTCTTTCGATCGGTCTGTCGCGGTAACCGGAGACTACCTGTACGGAACCGTTGGCTACAGCGACAAGCCCACGCGGCGGCGGGCGATCAGGCAGTTGGCCGAGCCCAGCGTGAAGTCGCGGCAGGTCCGCGGGCGGTCGTCGTAGATCGTGCAGCGGTAGCGGGTGGTCGTGCCGAGCTCGACGAGCCCGCCCTCGAGCGCGGCGCAGCGGTCGCCGTCGCGGCGGACCTCGAGGTAGCTGCCGCGGTCGACGATCATCGACGGCTGCCGCTTGACCGCCGGATCGCGGCGCGCGACCTCGACGGAGTGATACGCCTCGCGGCAGCACGCGCCGCAGGTCTGGCAGTCGAGCGCGGGCTCGAACCGCTCGCACGCGGCCCACGCCGGGTCGATCTTGGCGTTGGCTTGCCGGCAGCGCGCGTTGCTGCGCCACGCACAGGTGCCGCAGGTGGCTGCGTCAGGGGCGCGCGCGGGCAGCCCGGTCGGGTGCGGCGCGGGTGGCGGCACCGCGTCGAGCCACAGCGAGCGCTCGGGGCTGGCGTCGCCCGCGACGACCCGCGGCGCACCGTCCGCGAACCGGACGGCCACGCCGGCGATCTGCGCGGTCGCGGCGAGCGCGTCATCGAGCGCCGGGGCCCACGGCGGCTGCGCGACGCGGCGCAGCCCGGCGATCGCGGCCCGCACCGAGGGATCGGCCCGGTCGGCGAGCACGTCGCCCGCGAGCTGGTTCCAGAACGCGCGAAACTCGGTGGTGGGCGCGAACACGCCGCGCAGGCCGTGGCGGCCCGCGAGCACCCACTGCGCGCGCAGGCAGGCATGCTCGCGCCAGTCGTGGTCGGGGCCGGTGTTGTCCATGCCCCAGTCGGGGCGCGCGAACGCCTGCTCGCCCTCGACCAGCGAGTGGCACAGCTCGTGGAAGATCATCTGGGCGAGGCTGTCGTCGGCGTCGAGCGTGGCGTCGGTGCCGACCGCCAGCGTGCCGCTGCCGTCGGTCGCTGCGTAGGCATCGGCGGTCCGCACGACCGTGAGGCCGATCCGGCGCGCCGCTCCGAGCCAGACCTGGGCCAGCGGATCGATGTAGCGATGGGTGACCTGACGTGCCACCGCCAGCGTCTACCACGCTCCGGGCACCGGCGTGGCGCTAGCCTAGGGTCCGTCGCACAGCGGATCGATCCACAGGTTCGGTCCGGTGCCGTCCACTTCGGTCCACACCAAGGCGGACCGGTCGATGTGGACGGTGAGGTCCCAGCCGCCCACGGAGCCGCCGCTCGACGCGACGCCGAGCACGTGGCGGTCGCCGTCTTTGGTGATCCTCGCGGCGCCGAGGTGATGGGGAACGTTGCCGTCGTCCCACACGACCAGGAAGTCGACACCGCTGGCGGCGATCACCGGGAAGATGCCTTGGCTGGCGACCAGGATCGGATCGCCGATCGGGTTGAGGTTACCGTCCCGCAGGCTGGCCCAGATCTGGTCGACGCTGTTGACCTTCTCGTACCAGGCGAACAGATAGCGATCCGCCGTGGCGGCGTAGGCGACCCGCGGCGCGACCGGCGTCAGGTCCGGCTGGACGCTGATCAGGGTGATGCCGGAGGTCGACTGCAGCGAATCGTCGAGCAGGCGCGCGAATACCTGCTTCGTCGTGGCCGAGATCCAGGTGACCAGAAAGCCCGTGCGGCCGGCCGTGATCGTCGGGCTGTTGGCGTCGTCATCGGCGCTGACCACCTCCACCGGGGCCGCGTCGAGGTCGGCCCCGAGGGGCGAGATCCGCCGCGCCGAGACCGCCGCGCCGACGTCCGACGCCACCAGGGCCTGGGTCAGCAAGGCCAGCGAGCCGCCGGCACTGGACGCGATGCTGGCGGAGGCCCCGAACACGCCGTCGCGCCTGGTCGGCGTGCCGCGCGAGGCGAGCGCGCGATCGAGCGGGATCAGCGCCGTGCCGACCGGGTCGGCCGCGCTGGCCGAGGCGTAGGGCATCGCCACCAGCGCGTCGTCCCCGAGGGCGAACGCCCCGAGCGCTCCGGCCGCGGTGTCGGCCACGAGGACGTCGCTGTGCGACGCCGCGAGCACGCCGGTCGCGAAGTCGTAGGCATAGCCGCGAACCACGCCGTCCTCGACCGGGAACACGTCATAGCCAGCGAGCGTGGCAGTCGCGGACAGGTGGTCCGGCGTGCCGGTGATCGAGAATCGCACCGGTGCGCCGCACGCGATCTGCGGGGCGGCGTCGGGGACAGCATCAGGGACCCCGTCGATGTCGGCGTCGGACGACACCCGGGGATTGAAGCCCGCACGACCGCATGCCGCCGCTAGCGCCACGATCAGGAACCCCAGCGGTCTCACGGGGCCAGCGTATCAGAAGGCGGATCGCGCGTCAGCGCGTGTACCCGACATCGCACCGGCTCGCGCCATGACGTCCGGAATCGGCCAGTGCCGCGCGATGCTGCGTGGTAGTCGAGCCGGATGAGGTTGCGAACCGCAACAACCTGGCTCCCTGCGACGCGCGCGTTTTCGACGGTGGGGCGTCCGTCAGGCGGACACAGGTTCGATGGTGCCGCAGCGAGCCGTCCGCGTACCACAGCGAGCCGTCCGCGTGCCACCGCGCACGGGAGGCCGTGATGTCGACCCCACGCCCGTGGACGAGGCTGACGGTGCGATCTCCGCTGGGCGCGTTGCGGCTCTACGCCGCGGGCGATCAGCTGGTGGGGCTGTATCTGCCCGTGCAGCCGGCGCCGCCGGGGTTCGAGCAGCCGTCGGAGATCCTCGAGCGAGCGGCCGGCCAGCTCGCCGAGTACTTCGCGGGCCAACGCCGGGCGTTCGACCTGCCGCTGGCGCCGCGCGGCACAGACTTCCAGGCCCACGTGTGGCGCGCGCTGCGGGCGATCCCCCATGGCGAGACCCGCAGCTACGGCGAGCTCGCTCGGTCACTCGGCCGGCCGTCGGCGAGCCGCGCGGTGGGCGCGGCGAACGGCAAGAATCCGATCTCGATCATCGTGCCGTGCCATCGCGTGGTCGGGGCGAACGGCGATCTCACCGGGTACGCGGGCGGCGTGGCGGCCAAGCGCTGGCTGCTCGACCACGAACAGGGAGCCGCCGGGCGGCGGCGGGCGGCTGCGACGTCGACCGAGCCCTGAAGAGGTCTCGAAAATGCCGTTGCGGCTTGTTCGAGACCTCGGAAGTCGCGAGTCTTCGAGCGACGATTCCATACAGGTTGTCGCCGGTTACGGCGACAGACCGATCGAAAGACGACGTCGCGACACGTCTTGAGAGGGTTTGTGGCGTCAAACCGGCGCGCGGTTCCCCGGTCGGGCCTCGGAGGGGTTAGCGTGTGCGGAGCGATGGCCGATTGGTACTTCTTCGGCGGGCTCGCCGCGAGCGCGGCCTACTTGCTCACCCGCGGGCCGTTCCGCCGCCGGCATCAGGACGCGGCGGCCGATGCGTCGGGGCTGGTTCCGGTGGGGGGCCTGACGCATCTGCCGCCGAGCTTGCAACGCACCGCGCTGTGGTCGCTCGCCGAGGGCGGCTTCGAGGGCCGCGTCGTCCACGGCACGCTGTCGCGCGGCAAGTACGACCTCGACGTCACGGCGTTCGATCTCGAGACCCTGCGCGAGCGGCGCGGCGAGTGGGCCTACCTGCCGGTCGAGCCCCCGTTCCGGATCGGCGGGACGATCAGCGTGGTCGTCTCCGAGGTCGATCGTAGCTTTCCGCACGTGCTGTTCAAGCGCGAGGGCCGCGGCGACGATCTGCTGGCCGACGATCTGGTCGAGCGCGCCAGCTCGATCGCGAAGCTCGCGCGCAGCGGCCTGGGGATGCCGAGCTCGTACGCCGCCGAGCTGCCGAACACGCTGCCGGCGGCCGCGCTGGCCCTCGCGCTGCCCGAGCGCTGGCGGGTCTATGGCGATCCGGTCGTCGTGACCGCGCTGCTCGAAGCGGGGTTCGGCGCGACGCTCGAGCGCGCGGGCCGCCGCGATCTCGTCATCGAGCTACTCGACGCCCTGGTGATCGTGTATCCCGCGGCGCGGGACGTGGTCGGGGCGGATGCGTTTGGCGATCTGACCACCACGGCGCTCGCGATCGTGGACAGCGTGCTCGCGTGTTCACCTGGTATCTCGCCGCGAGGTATCGAGTAGCCTGCCGGCGGACGCAAATTGCACACGGAAGCGTTGCGTCGTGATGCGCTTTCCGTCGAGCGCGTCCCCGCAGCTGGCTGCAAGGGCATGCGAAGATTGATGATCGGTGCGCGATCACTGCGCAAATGATCCTCAATCGTCGCGGTCGACAACCGATTCCCCCCGAGCGGCGCGCTGCTGATCCAGATCACACAAGGTGCGATCATGTACCCATCGCCGGGCACAGCCGTTATGCTGCGGTGTGGCGCGGAACCCTACCCGCATCGGTCGGTACGACCTGATCACCGCGCTTGCGACCGGTGGCATGGGGCGGATCTACCTCGGCCGGGCCACCGGGATCGGCGGGTTCGACCGCAAGGTCGTGATCAAGACGCTCGAGGTGCCGATCACCGCCGAGTCGGATCCGGCGATCGCGATGTTCCTCGATGAGGCGCGCTTGCTGGCGCTGCTGCATCACCAGCACATCACCAGCATCTTCGAGGTCGGCCGCGACGACGACGGCCGGCACTACATGGTGCTCGACTATCTCGAGGGCTACAGCGCGCACGACGTCTGGGAACGCGCGGTCCAGTTCGGCGCGGCGCTGCCGCTCGACTTCACGATGACCGTCGTGTCCGCTGCGGCCAACGGCCTCCACTACACGCACACACGGCGCGACGCAGACGGCACGCCGCTCGGCATCGTCCACCGCGACGTCACGCCGTCGAACATCATGATCGGCCACGACGGCGCGGTCAAGCTGATCGACTTCGGCATCGCGATGGCGGCCAACCGCAAGACCAAGACCCAGACCGGATTCGTCAAGGGCAAGGTCAGCTACCTGTCGCCCGAGCAGGTGGCGGGCCGCGATGTCGACCCGCGCACCGACGTGTTCGCGCTCGGCATCCTGCTCTACGAGTTGACCACGCTGCACCGGGCGTTTCGCGATAGCTCCGATCTCGCGACGATGCAGCGGATCAAGCAGGGCAAGGTGACGCCGCCGTCGCAGATCGTCGCCGACTATCCGCTCGAGCTCGAGTCGATCGTGATGCAGGCGCTGCAGGTCGATCCGCGCGATCGGTTCACCGACGCCGATACGATGCGCCGGGCGATCGAGGCGCTCGGGCACCGGCTGCACTTCGTGCTGGGCGACGCCGCGGTGATCGAGGTGATGGCGCAGATGTTCGAGCCGCAGGCGATTCCGGTGAGCCCGGAGCCGACGTCGCGCGGTTCGGATCCGGTGTTCGAGTGGGCGGCATCCGACCAGGATCTGACGGTGCGGCGCGACTCGAAGGAGCTGCTCGCGGCGGTGGTCGCCCACGGGGAAGGCGTCGAGCGCGGCCAGCCAGCCCCGGAGGTGCGCAAGCCGGCGGCGCGGCAGGCGATGGGGATGAAGCCGCGCAAGCTGCGCGCGGCGACCGAAGTGGCCGATGCGCTGATCTTCCAGAGCGTGGAGTCGCCCCTGGAGTCGCCTGCGTTGCCGCTGGCGTCACCGCCACCTACCCCGGAGCACACGCCGCGGCCAGCGGTGCTGCCGTCGTCGACCGCGAAGTCGTTTCCGGCGGTCGTTCCGGCCGTCCCCGCGAGGGCGAGGGCGAAGGCGAAGGCGAAGCGAGGTCGTCCCATGAGCGCGTTCCCGGCAGGCGCGCCGACCGAGCTGGTGGGCGCGGGCCTGTCCCACGCGCGAGCGCAACAGATCTCGCTGCGCTGGATCGCGGCGGGGGCGGGGCTCGCCGTCGCGGTGGCGGCGGTAGGCTATCTCGTGATGCGCGGAGCGCCGACCACGGCCGCTGGATCGGCGGCGCCGCTGCTGGCTCCCGCGACCGCGCCCCCCGCCGCGGCGCGCGCGCCGCTGACCCCACCCGCGCCGCCCAAGCTCGCGCATCAGGCGCTGCCTCCGCCTCCTCCGCCGCCTTCGCCGCCTCCGCCTCCGCCGCCTCCCACCGCCGTCCGCGTCCAGATCATCACGCACCCGTCGGATGCGACGGTGTACCTCGACGGCAAACGGCTCGGCCGCACGCCGTTCGACGAGAGCCTGGCGGCTGACCCGACCAAGCACGTGTTCAAGCTCAAGCGCCGCGGATACGCGTCGATGCGCCTCGAGCTCGATCTCGCCGCCGACATCTCGCAGGAAGTCGCGCTGACGCCGCAGCGCTGAGCGCGATCCAAACAATCTCGCGTGGGTCGAGAGCCAGTGAGCTCGCCCCGTGCGATGCAACGCGCGGTCGCCAGTCGTGGATCTTGGCCCGGGCCCCCTCGATCGAGGGCCGCAATCGACAGGCGGCGGCCGAATCGTCTATCTTGCGCGGATGTCGGCGAGTCGTTGCGCTGTCCTCGTGCTCTTGGTCGGCGCATCCCGGCCGGCGCGGGCCGTCGCCGAACCCGCGGATCTGCCTGCCGAGCCGGCGGCGATCGCGGCGCGGGCGCCCGCAACCGATGACGCGTTCACGCCGGCGCTCAAGAGCGCCGAGGGCCACGGCCGCGCGATCGCCACGGCGGTGACCGCCTGGAACGGCGCCGCACACGATACCACCGTCGATCTCGACGGCGAGGTCCAGGTGTTCGGACCGGTCCGCCTCGTGCTCCGGGTCGACAACGTGTTCGACGTCGCGCGCCCCGGCATGGGCGCCGCGGTGCAGTGGCTCGACGAGCGCAAGCACGGCGTGTCATCGTCGGCGTACTTCGTCTACAAGGCCGAGGGCTTCACCGAGGCGGAAGGCGAGCTCGAGGGGCTGGTCGCGTTCGGCAAGCAGCTCGGGCCGGTCCATGGCACGCTCAACCTCGCGTACGGCCAGGACCCTGAGGGCCGCGAGCGCGACGGCGAGGTCGCGCTCGCGCTGCATCTCGAGCCGATGCCGGGCCTGTTCACCGGCGTGCTCGGGCGCTACCGCGACGCGCTCGGCAGTAGCGGCGACAAGGGCACCGGCATCCTGCGCGACGCGCTCGGCGGGGTGACCGCCGGCTACGCGCTCGGCAACATCGGGGTGGTTGCGACCGCCGGCATCGCCGGGATCGAGACGCTGACCTCGGGCTCGATGACCAGCGGCGCCCAGGTGGCGCTGTCGGTCGGCGCGGTGTTTTGATCCGATCGGCGTAGATCGCCGCCGTGGGCCGCGCGTGTACATCGATCGGCATGCTGCGCCTCGGCCTCGTCGTCGCGCTGATCGGGATCTGGGCCCCCACCGCGCACGGCTTCGATCGCGCCCGGCCGATGGGGCTGTATGCCGTGGGCGCGGGGGCGCCGCTCGCGATGGTCGACAGCCGGATCGACATCGTCGTGCGCGGGCCGATCGTCGAGACCGTCGTCGTCCAGCGGTTTCGCAATCCAGCGGACCGCGCCACCGAGGCCACGTACACGTTTCCGCTGCCGGCCGATGCCGCGGTGTCGGCGATGGCGATCCGGATCGGCGTGCGCACGATCCATGCCGCGATCGAGCGCCGCGACGCCGCGCAGCGCCGCTACGAAGCCGCGGTCGCCGCCGGGGTGGCTGCCGCGGTGCTCGATCAGGAGCGCCCCGATATATTCACCCAGACGGTGTCGGCGATCCCGGCGTATGGCGTCGTCGAGATCGCGCTGCGCTATGACACGCTGGCGCGCTACCAGGCGGGCACCTGGGAGCTCGTCGTCCCGATGGTCGTCGCGCCGCGCTACGTGCCCGGAGCCGCGAGCGGGCAAGCCACGACCGGCAGCGGACGCGCGCCCGACACCGACCGCGCGCCCGACGCCTCGCGGGTCACCCCGGCGGCGTCACCGGGAGCCGGCGGCTCGACCGCGGTGGCGATCCACTTCACCGACGAGCCAAGCGAGGTCACAAGCGCGACCCACGAGCTCGGCGGGACGCGGCGCGACGCCACGCTGTCCGATCCGCACTCGGACCACGACGCGATCGTGCGGTGGCGATCCTCGGCGGCGTCGGCGGGCTGGGTCGAGCGCGATGGCGATGCCGGGTTCGCGGCGGTGGTGGTCGAGGCGCCTCCGCCAGGGCCGCGCAAGGCCGCGGTCCGGCTGATCGTCGCGCTCGATCGCGCCGCCACCACGCGCGGCGACGGCGATGCCGTGGCGCATCCGCTGATCCGCGCGCTGCTCGGCTCGCTGACCGGGGCGGACCGGGTGCGCGTGATCGGCAGCGTCACGGTGGGCTGGAGCGCTCCGGCCGACGCGCTCCGGGCGATCGAGCGCACGTGGGCGACGCCGGGCACGGTGGTCGATCTGACCCGCGTGCTCGAGACCGCGTCCCCCGACGGGGCGGCGATCGTCCTCGTGAGCGATGGCCTGGTCGCCGACGACCCAGCGGCGATCGCCGCGGCCCGGCGGCTCGGCGTCCCGGTCCACGTGATCGGCATCGGCCCGGCGCCGGCACGTGCGGCGCTCTCGCAGATCGCCGCGGCCACGGGTGGCACCGTGCGGTTCGCGGTGGCGAGCGACGACGTGACCGCGCTGGCACACGGCGCGATCGCCGACGTGTCCAGCCTGCCGTCACGGCTCACCGTCAACTGGGGCACGCTCGCGGCGAGCGACGTCGAGCCGGCCGTGCTGCCGCGGCTCGGTGCTGGTCAGGCGATGCTGGTGCTCGCGCGGATCAAGCGCGTGCAGTCCGCCAACGCGCGGTCGCGCGGCGAGGTGTTCGCGTTCGAGGCGCTCGGAGCTTCGCGCGCCATCGACGGGGCGACGACGAGCCATGGCGCGCTCGCGCGGCGCTGGGCACGCGAACGGCTCGGTGATCTGGTCGCCGGGGCGGCGGGCGCCGGGGCGGTGACCGACCACGCGCTCGGCTACGGCCTGGTGTCGCCGTACACCTCGCTGGTCGCGATCGGCAGCGAGGTGGTCATCTCGGGCGGCGTCAAGCGCAGCGTCGCGGTTCCGGTGTCGCTGCCGGCGGGCATGCAATGGCGGGCCGTGAAGCAGGCGATGGACGTCGAGGTTGGCGCGGTGGCGCACGGCGAGCCGCCGCCGCCACGAGTCGCCGCCGCACCGAAGGCGCCGCCGGCACCGCCATCTCCCGCGCCGACCGCACCGCGTCCGGCCCAGCCGCCTGGCCCTGGCGCGTCGGCCGAGGAGTCGGCGCGCGTCGACGAGGCCGCCGCAGAGCCCCCGGCGTCCGGCGGCGAGACCATCGTCATCGAGGGCCGCGCGCCCTTCATCGTCGGCCAGAACCTCAGCGACTCGACGCGCAACATCGAGCCCGAGACCATCGCGTACGCCGCGCGGCGACGGTGGTCGCTGATCGCGGCGCTGGGCGGCGGGCTCGCGTTCGATCACGGCGCGCACGGGCTGGCGGCGTTCCAGGTCCGGCTCGAGACCAACCGGCGCACCAGGCTCGGCGTGGAGGCCGGGCTGTGGCTGGTCGGCCGCGTCGATCCGGAGGGCCGTGCGTTGCTCTCCATCGCGCGCAGCGGCCTGGCTCGCTGGCTCGAGCTCGGGTTCGGGGCCGGCGTCCAGCTCGGCAACGGCGCGGGCGTCGCGAGCTCGCTGCGCTTGCGGATCAACACCTCGATTCCCGTGTTCGGCGGATTCCTGCGCTACGACGCCGGGGTGCGGCTGACCCGCCCGAACCTCGAGGCGGAACAGGCAATCACGCTCGGCGTCGAGCTGTCGTATTGACGAGGTGAACCGGCTCCACCCGTGTCGCCGTGCAGCGGATTCGCGTCGATCGTGTCGCGCGAGCAGGCGTTCCCGCGCGTGGTGCGCCGCTGGATCGCCTGAGCGAACGTCGGCCTCGACGCGACACGACGCATGCCGCAGCCTGCGAGCATGGCGAAACTCACGGTCGATGCACTGGTCGCGCTGCTCGAGCTCGCGCCCCACCCCGAAGGTGGGTTCTTCCGCGAGACATTTCGGTCCCCCGAGCGCGTTGCGCGCGGCGACGCCTCGCGGGCCGCCTCGACCGCGATCTACTTTCTCTTGCCGGCAGGCGCGTTCTCGGCGTGGCACCGGGTTCGCTCCGACGAGGCGTGGCATCACTACGATGGCGCGCCGCTCGAGCTCCACACGATCGATCCGGCGGGCCGCCACGCCGTGGCAGTGCTCGGCCGCGACGTTGCTGCCGGCCAGCGCCCGCAGCACGTGGTGCCCGGCGGCTGGCTGCAGGCCGCGCGTCCCGTTGCGTCATCGCGCGCCGATGAGCCCGGCCACGCGCTGTGCGGGTGCACCGTCAGCCCCGGGTTCGACTTTGCCGACTTCGAGCTGCCACCGCGCGCCGAGCTGCACCGGGCATACCCGCCGCTCGGCGCGATGATCGACGCGTTCACTCGCGGGTAGGGTTCGGAAGCCGGGGAGATCCGTGAACGCGCGGGTCGTCGTAGCCCCGACTCAGCGCCTGGCTGACGATCGGACGGCCGGTGCGCCGGATGCCCCCAGGACGAGGACCAGAACCTGCCCCGTTCGAGCAGCTCACGGGTCCGCTTCGCCGTGGACAGCAAGGCGGTCTTGTAACCCTTGTCGCTGTCCATCCAGGCCTGTTCGGCCTGCTCTTCGGGGCTGTCGAGCGGCGTATTGCCCGTGCCGTCAGGACGACGCTGCGATGTTGGACGCGAACTCGCGATAGGAGTGTAGCGGGCGGCCGACCAGCGCGGTCAGACGCTCGACGTCGCCGGCGTCCGGGACCATTCCCTCGCTGAGGAAGCGCTCGCTCATGAGGCGCATGTCATAGGCCATCCAGCTCGGCATGAACTTCCTGAGGTTCTGCTCGAAGCCGGCCGTGTCATCGCCGCCATAGGCGATCGGGCGCTTCAACACCTCCGACCAGATGGCGGCGACCCCCGCACCAGTCAGGGTATCGGGACCGACCAGATTGATTCGCTCGAGCGGGAGCGGCCCCGTGGCCCGGTCGCGGCGGCTCAGCTCGATGGCCGCGATCTCGCCGATGTCGCGCGTGTCGATCATGGCGAGGCCCTTGCTGCCGATCGGCATCGGGTAGACGCCGTATCCGAGCACGACGTCCTTGATCGTGAGATCGTTGTCGATGAAGTAGGCGGCGCGCAGGATGGTGGCGTCGAAGCCCATCTGCTCGATCATCTGCTCGACGCCGAACTTGCCGGCGAAGTGCGACACGTTCACGTAGCGGTCGCTGTGGAGCACCGACAGATAGACGATCCGCTTGACGCCGGCCTCCCGGGCGAGGTTGAGCGCGATCAGCGCCTGGGTGAATTCATCGGGCACCACGGCGTTGAGCAGAAACAAGGTGGAGACACCTGAGAACGCGCGGCGCAGCGCGTCGACATCGAGCAGGTCGCCCTGCACGACGGCGACGCCCGCGGGGACGTTGGCCTTCGCGGGATCGCGAACGAGGGCGCGCACATCGGCGCCGCGCTGGACGAGCTGATCGACAACGTGGCGGCCGACAGTGCCGGTGGCACCGGTAACGAGGATCGACATGAGTTGCTCCGGGTTGGTCAAAAAAAGACTCCCGTACTTTAGTGATCCACTGGTGGACCGGTAGACGTTATGCTGGGACCTCCCGTCTCACTGGTGGAACACATGGACCTGCTCGCCCTCGCAGACTTCAACCTGGTCGCTCGCCATGGCGGGTTCGGGCGGGCCGCACGCGCCGCGGGACGCCCCAAAGCGACCCTGTCGCGCCGAGTCGCCGAGCTGGAGAACAGCCTCGACTTGCGTCTCTTCGAGCGCGGGGCGCGGGCGTTGAAGCTCACGCAGGAAGGCCGGGCGCTGTACGAGCGGACCGGTGCGTTGCTCACCGAGATCGACGAGACCGCGGCAGCGATCGCCTCCGGAGGGGATCGGCCGCAGGGCCGGTTGCGGATCAGCGCGCCCCTGCTGTTCTCGCAGATCGCCATGGGGAGGCTGGCCGCCGAGTTCTCGGTCAAATGTCCGGACGTCCGGATCGAGGTGACGACGGAGGACCGGATCGTCGACCTGGTGGAGGAGGGGTACGACCTGGTGATCCGGGTCAATCCGGCTCCGGATCAGAGCCTCGTCGGGCGTAGCTTTCTGCGCGATCGGCTGGTGGTCGTGGCGAGCCCGGGCCTGCGTCGACCGGCGGATGATCGGGCCGTTCGGGCGGTCGTGCGCGGGGCCGGTGACGAGGTCACGGCCTGGGATGTGACGACGCCAACGGGACGATCGCGCATCGCGATCGATCCGGTCATTCGCCTGTCCTCGCTCGTCATGGCCCGCGATGCGGTCCGGGCTGGCGGGGGTGCCGGACGGCTTCCCGTGTCACTCGTGAGTCACGATCTGGCCGCCGGCACGCTGGTGTGTTGGGGCGATGTAGACGGCCCGGACATCGTCCTGTGGACGCTCTATCCATCGCGACGGCTGCTGAGCGCCCGTGTATCGGCGTTCCTCGACTATCTAAAGGAAGCCTTTCCCATGGGGACGCCCGACGAGCTCGCGGCCTTTATCGGGAGATGAGACGCTACCCGAGCGCCTCGGGCACCCGAGATTTGCGAGCGGACCGTGGGCGGTGGGCTTCGCCGTCCCCGAGCGCCCGCAGCGCGGCGCGATGGTCGACGCGTTCACCGCCGGGTTGGATCGGCCACATGGACCCGCCGCGCGCGACCGAGTACAAGAAGGCGGTGCGGCACATCCGTTTGGTCGTCGAGTACGACGGCACAGGACTGTGCGGCTGGCAGCGCCAGGCCAACGGCGCGACGGTCCAGGGCCACCTCGAGGCCGCGCTGGGCGCGCTGCTCGCGCACGACGTGACGGTGGCTGGCGCGTCGCGCACCGATGCCGGCGTCCATGCGCGGGGGCAGGTCGCGAGCTTTCGCACGGAGCGATCGATCCCTGTCCACGGGATCCGGCGCGGCGCCAACTCGCTCTTGCCCGACGCGATCGCGATCGTCGATGCGAGCGAGGCCGGGGACGACTGGCACCCCCGGTTCTCGGCGACCGGAAAGCACTATCGCTACCTGCTGCTCACGCGCGCCGATCGTTCGCCGCGCTGGCGCGACCGGGCGTGGCACCGGCCGGAGCACCTCGATCGCGCGGCGATGCGCGAGGCCGCCGCGGCGCTGATCGGCGAGCATGACTTCGCGGCATTCCGCGCGGCCGGTTGCACGGCGAACCACACGGTGCGGCGCATCGATCAAGTCGAGATCTCGGATCTGCCGGGCGAGCTCGTCGGCGATGGCCAGGCCGCGGTCGTCGCCATCGACGTCCGCGGAAACGCCTTTCTGCGCAACATGGTGAGGATCCTGGTGGGCACCCTGGTCGAGGTCGGTCAGGGCCGTCGATCGCCGAGCCAAGTACCTGAGATTATTTCTTCGAGAGACCGGGCCAAGGCCGGGATCACGGCCCCTGCCCGCGGCCTCGAGCTGGTCTCGGTCCGCTACGACGGGCGTAAGATCCTGGCGCCCCGCGGCGTTGAATAGGGGTCCGTGGCCTCCGCACCCGCGACAACAGACTTGCTCGAGCGTGACCTCGAGCAAGAGCATCGGCTTATCCAGGAGGCCCAACGCGGCCACCTCGACGCCATGCGCCCCCTCCTCGAACGCTACGCCGCACCGCTCTACAGCACGGTCATCCTGCCGCGACTGGGCGATGCGACCACCGCCGAGGATGTCCTTCGCGAGACGCTGGCGACCGCCGTCGAGAAGATCCAACGCTTTACGTGGCAGGGCACGTCGATCTATCCGTGGCTGCGGCAGATCGCGATCAACAAGGTCTACGACCTGCACCGCCAGTCGAAGCGGTCGCGCCGGCTGGCGGACGCGATGGCTCACGAGCTCGTCGCCGAGTCGGATCCGGCGCTGCAGGCCGATGCTCAGCTGATCGCTGATCAGGAGCGCCGCGTGCACCGCGGCCGGATCGACGAGACGCTCCAGCAACTCCAGGACCGCTATCGCCTCGCGATCGAGCTACGGTTGGTCCAGGAGCTGCCTCGCGAGGAGTGCGCCGGGCGGCTGGGGGTCACGATCGGTACGTTTGACGTCCTGCTGTTTCGCGCCGTGCGCGCCTTCCGCAAGCATTTCGGCGAGCGTGCCGCGCCGCCTCCGACCGGAGACACCTGATGGTGATGCAAGACGACGATACGCTGACCGGTGGGGTGCCCGAGCCCGACGCCGAGCCGACCCCGGGCGAGCTCGCGCACGCCCGGCGGTTCGCAGCGCTCGTCGACAAGACGCTATCGGGGCGTACGCCGCCGGCGATCGCGGCCGGCGATCGCGCGCTGCTCGAGGTCGCCACGGTGATCCGGGCGACGCACGGCTGCATCGAGCTCGCGCCCGGACAGGACCGCGCCGTCGTCGATCAGGCGCTGCGCCAGGCGATCGGCGCCGCGGCGGCGGCCGGCGGCCCGGTCGCGCTGCCCGGGGCCCCGGGGCCGCGGGCGTGGACGCCGTGGCTGGTCAGCGGCGCGAGCACGCTCGTCGCCGCCGCCGCGATCGCGCTGCTGTGGTTGCGTGCGCCGCGGGCGCCGGCGCCGCCCGCGGCTGACGTCCCGGCGGAGTGGACGTCGCGCTCGGCGGATGCGCTGGTGGGACCGATCGCGCGCGACCACGCGGGCGACGCGAGCACCCGGCTCGATGCGATCTTCGCCGACCGGCTCGACGGACTGCGCGCGCGGCAACTGGCACGGGGAGGTAAGCCATGAAGTATGTCATCGCGGGTGCCTGGGTCCTGGGGCTGGTGGCGGTCGCCGCCGGCGCGGCGTGCTCCGCCGAGCGCGACGCGACCCCCACGGGATCGACGCGGGTCGCCGATCCCAGCGACGTCATCGATCAGGACCTGATGATCGCGCTTGGCCAGGCGAAGAACTTTCATCACAAGTCCAAGATCTACATGACCGACGGTAACCTCACCGCGGCCACCGCACAGGTCCGCCAGATCCTGTCGCTGCGGTTCCCCGTGGGCGCTCCGGAGGCCGACGATGTCCGCAACGACGCGCGCGCGCTGCTCGCGAAGCTGCTGGTCAGCCAGGGCCAGCTCGACGACGCGACCCGGACGGTCGAAGAAGGCCTCGCGCAGCGCCAGCGCGACAGCTTCTTCGTGGCAAACCTCTATACGGTGCAAGGCGAAATTCACGAGGCGCGCGCCGCGGCGCTCGATGCGTCCGGCGATCCGGGGAAGGCCGCGGGTGCCGACGAACGACGCGCGGCGATCGCCTCGTACGACCACTCGATCCAGATCAACGAACGATTGCAGAAGAAGTTGATGGAGGAGCGATGAGGGTCACGACCGCGGGCCGGTGGGGCTGGTGGGCCGGGTGTGCTGCGCTCTGCCTCGCGGCGGCGTGCGGGCGCCCGAGCGAGCCGCCCGAGTGGCAGCGCCGGCAGCAGAAGATGACCGAGATCACGACGCTGTGGGCGCAGATCCGCGACTGGCGGCGCGAGGCGCACATGGATCTCGATCCGACGCCGGCGGACATGTTCCAGTGCCGCAGCCGCCCGGTCAGCGAGGCGGCGCGGGTGTGTCCCGATGGTCACGCGGTGCCGGCCGCGTGCAGCGATGTCTGCAACCTCGCCGACGCGATCTGCGACAACGCCGAGGCGATCTGCGCGATCGCCGACGAGCTCGGCAAGGCCGATCACGACGCGCAGGACAAGTGCACGAGCGCCAAGGCGTCGTGCCGCGAGGCCAAGCAGCGGTGCTGCAACTGCTCGGGCGGCACGCTGTAGCTTGCCCGGCGGAGATCGCCTGGCTCGGGGGGGGCGGGTCAGATCCGAGAGTCGACCAGAATACGTTCGGGCGCATACCGGGAGATCGCGATTGTCGACCACGACGTTCGATCGCCTTGACGGACGCCGTGGCGCAGCGAATCGGTACCTTCGCGCTCGACCTGCCGAGCAGGCAGCGGCCGTCGGGATCGCGGCCGCCACGACAAGCTTGACGGCTTTGGCGCCGCGGACGTATTCACGGTGCGGAGGTACGATGTCACGCACTGCATGCTTGAGCCTGGTCCTGCTGACCGCGGCGTCCGTTGCTCGCGCTCAGGCGCCCGATCCAGCGCTCGCCGGCCTCGATGAGATCTACCCCAAGCTCGACGCGCTCTATCTCGAGCTGCACAAGCACCCCGAGCTGTCGATGAAAGAGGACAAGACCGCGGCGCGGCTGGCCACCGAGCTCAAGCTTCTCGGCTACGAGGTGACCACGGGCGTCGGCGGCACCGGCATCGTCGGCGTCCTCAAAAACGGCGCCGGGCCGACGGTGCTGCTGCGCACCGAGCTCGACGCGCTGCCGATCGAGGAGAAGACGGGCCTGCCCTACGCCAGCACCGCCAAGGTGCTCGACCTGAGCGGCAAGACGCAGCCTGCGATGCACGCCTGCGGCCACGACATCCACATGTCCGGCTGGACCGGCGCCGCCGCGCTGCTCGCCCGCCACAAGGACCTCTGGCACGGCACGGTGGTGATGATCGGCCAGCCTGGCGAGGAGGTCGTCCGAGGGGCGCGCGCGATGATCGCCGACGGGCTGTTCAAGCGCTTCCCCAAGCCCGACTTCGCGATCGCGGTTCACGACGCCTCCGATGAGCCGGCGGGCAAGGTCATCATCATCCCCGGGTTCGGCATGGCGAGCGTCGACTCGGTGGACCTCACGATCTTCGGCCGCGGCGGTCACGGCGCCAGGCCCCACACCACCGTCGATCCGATCATGCTTGCAGCGCGGACGGTGGTGGCGCTGCAGACGCTGATCTCGCGCGAGAAGGACCCGCTCGAGCCGGCGGTGATCACCGTGGGTTCGATCCACGGCGGCACCAAGCACAACATCATCCCCGACGAGGTGAAGCTCCAGATCACGGTGCGGACGTATAACCCCACCGTACGCAAGCAGATGCTCGATGGCATCGCCCGGATCGCCAAGGCCGAGGCGATGTCGGCGAACGCGCCGCGCGAACCGGAGATCAAGATCTCGGAGAGCCAGGACGCGACCTACAACGATCCGGCGCTCAGCCTGCGGCTAGAGGCGGCGCTGGCGCGGCGGCTGGGCAAGGCCAACGTCGTCGAGGGCAAGCCGGACATGGTCGCCGAAGACTTCGGCGAGCTCGGCAAGGCCGCCGGGGTGCCCTCGGTCCTGATCCGGATCGGCGCCGTCGAGCCGAACAAGCACGCCGCTGCGACCGCCGCGGGCACGCCGCTGCCGTCGCTCCACTCCGCGACCTTCGTGCCCGACCGCGAGCGGACGATCCGCGCCGACGCCTCGGTGCTGGTGCTCTCGACCCTCGAGCTCCTCGGCGCAAAGTAAGCCGCCAAGCAGGGCGCCAAGCAGGGCGCCAAGCAGGTCGATCAACGCACGGTGTGGCCGAGCACGGCCTCGAGCTCGGTGAGCGCGACCGCCGGATCGCCGACCTTGATCGTCGTCATGCCGAGCGCCCGTGCCGGCTTGAGGTTGATGCCGAGATCGTCGAGGAACACGCAGTGCTCGGGGGCCACGCCGACGATCTCGCAGGCGCGCACGTAGAATCGTGGCTCCGGCTTGCGCATGCCGATCTTGCTCGACTCCACGACATGATCGAACAGCGCCATGACCTCGGCGATCTCGGCCGCACGCTCGGGCGTGGCCGCCATCGCCGAGCCGAATGCCAGCGGCATGTTGTTGGTCAAGCAGGCGACCCGATAGCGCCCGCGCAGGTGGCGCACGGCGTCGACCATCGCAGGGCGGATCTCGCCGGCCAGCTGGCCGAGCACGGCGCGCGAGTCGAACGCGTAGCCCTGCGCCAGTCCTTCGGCCTCGAACCGGCGGTGGAACGTCGCCTCGTCGAGCTCGCCGCGCTCCATGCACGCCCAGGCGTTGCTGTGCGGATCGATCGTGTTGAGCCGCTGGATGAACCCGGCGGGCAGGCTGGCGCCGAGCTCGTAGGCGCGAAACCCGTCGATCGGGCTCGACAGGATCACGCCGCCAAAGTCGAACAGCACCGCGCGGATCGCGGGCGTCACAGCAGCTCTCGGGCCTGGCGGTATTCGCGCTCGAGCCGATCGACCAGCGCGGCGGTCGTGACGACCTCGCGCACCGCACCGATGCCCTGACCGCAGCCCCAGATATCGCGCCAGGCCTTGGCCGGCGTCGCGCCGTCTTCCTTCGACGCGAAGCTCATCTTCGACGGGTCGCTGGTCGGCAGGTTCTCCGGATCGAGGCCCGATGCCTCGATCGAGGCGCGCAGGTAATTGCCGGACACGCCGGTGAACAGGTTGGTGTAGACGATGTCGCGCGCGGCCCCGGCGACGATGCCGTTCTTGTACGCCGCGGAGGCGGTCGCCTCGTCGGTCGCGATGAACGCCGAGCCGATGTACGCGAGGTCGGCACCCATCGCACGCGCGGCGAGCACCGCGCCGCCGTTGGCGATCGCGCCCGACAGCGCGAGCGGCCCCTGGAAGAACCGCCGGATCTCCTGGATCAGCGCGAACGGCGACAGCGTGCCGGCGTGCCCCCCTGCACCGGCGCACACGGCGATAAGCCCGTCGGCACCGCGCTCGAGCGCCTTCTCGGCGTGCATGACGTTGGTGACATCGTGCAACACGACGCCGCCGTAGCTGTGGATCGCGTCGTTGAGATCGGCGCGCGCACCGAGCGACGTGATGATGAGCGGCACGCGCTCCTCGACGCACACCGCAAGGTCGTGCTCGAGGCGGTTGTTGGACTTGTGGACGATCTGGTTGACCGCGAACGGCGCGGACGGTGCCTCGGGGTGCGCCGCATCCCACGCCGCGAGCTCGCTGCGGATCTCGGTGATCCACGTGCGCAGCATGGCCGGCGGCCGCGCGTTGAGCGCCGGGAACGAGCCGACCACGCCCGCCTTGCACTGCGCGATCACCAGCGCCGGCTGCGAGACGATGAACATCGGCGCGCCGACGACGGGAAGCCGCAGGCGGCCGAGCACCGCGGGGAGCGTCATCGCGCGCCCGCGATCTGCCGGGCGGCCCCAGCGAGGCTATCGGTCCATGCCCATGCTCGCAGCGCGAGCTCGTGGTGCATCGGTACGTCTGGCACTGCTGCCAGTCTAGCGTAGCGGCCGCTCGCCGGGCCGTGAAACGCGCGGTCCGCCGCGTCCGGCGTGCTATGACCCACGTGCGTGGCTACCCCCGTCGCTCCCGTCATCCGCGCCGCAACCTCCGCTGACCACGCCGCGATCTGGGCCGTGATCGAGCCCATCATCCGCGCGGGCGAGACCTTTGCGCTGCCGCGCGACATGGCCCGCGAGGCGGCGCTCGCGTTCTGGATCGCGCCCGGCAGCGACGTGTTCGTCGCCGAGCTCGCCGGCACGGTCGTCGGCACGTACTTCCTGCACGAGAACCAGCGCGGCGGTGGCGCGCACGTCGCCAACTGCGGCTACGCCACCGCGGTCGCCGAGCGTGGCCGCGGCGTCGCCCGCGCGATGTGCGCACACTCGCTCGCGCACGCCCGGGCGCGCGGCTTTCGCGCGATGCAGTTCAACATGGTGGTGTCGACCAACGAACGCGCGGTGCGGTTGTGGCAGGCGATGGGCTTTGCGATCGTCGGCCGGCTGCCGGGTGCGTTTGCCCATCCGACCCTCGGTGACGTCGACGCGTTCGTGATGTTCCAGGCGCTATAGCGACGCCGCCGCGATGCTCCACTGGGGCGGCGAGCGTTCAGCTCGAGCTTCGCGGCGCGGTCACGCAGTTCATCGGATCGATCGACGGTCGTGTTCCCGAGCGCGCTCACCAGGATGTTCCGCCGAGGGTGGTACGGCTGGTCTGGCGTCGCGACGGCGGGCGCTGCCGGGTTCCGGGCTGCCGTTCGACCCGAGCGCTTGAGATTCATCATTTGGTCCATCGGGCCGACGGCGGCACGAACGATATTATGAATCTGATACTATCGTGCTCATCATGTCATCTCGCACACCATCGTGGCGTACTGACGATCACTGGTACCGCGGATGAGATCGTAGTCCATCGCCGCGCAGAAACGCAAGTCGTGCCGGTGACCGGCGCCCGCGTGGGCGCGCCCGCGAACGGTGCCGACGTACCCGGGATCCCGGTAGGCGGCGCCCATGCGGGCGCACCCGTACAGGCGCACGCCGGTGTGCCCGGGATCCCGGTAACCGGCGCCCACACGGGCGCGCGTGACCACGCCGACGAGGCCAGCAAGCTCGACGTCGCGATCCTTCGCACACAGGCGAAAGCTGCGCTGATCGGGCTCGGCTGGAAGCTGGCGATTGCCGCCGCCGCCGTCAGCGCCGCCGCCGCCGACCTCGGTGCGGCCGGTGCGAGAGGAACGCTCGAGCAATGGATCCGGGCGGCGCTGCGCTGGTGTCCGCGGCCGTCGGCGTGAGGGTGTCGTTCCGACACTGCCGCGGTGCCGTTGGATCCTCGACGACAAGCCCTGAGCTGTGTATGGCTGCGCTCGGTGAACGTCGGACGCTGCCACGAGCGCTGCATGATCCCCCAGACCAGACCCGCTCCGGGCAGACGTCGCGTCACGCGCCGGAATTCCGATTCTTGTCGAGGGCTTGTCGCCTATCTGATCGGCATTGGTTCTAGGTCCAGACCGCTACCTGACCCAGGCGATCGACGAGGTTCGCAAGCAGGAGCTCTCCCGACGTCGCGGGCGTCTACCGAAACGCGATCCGCGGCGGTCTTGCCCTGGCGTTCACGACCGGAGGCTACTTGAAGCAGACGCTCGTATCGCGAGGCGAAGCCGAGTTGCCCGGCATCAGCTGGAACGGCGTGAATCGCAGCGCGGCCGGCGTCTGCGCTCGCTGTTCGTCCGAGTAGACCTTGAGTGCGGCGTTCATCGCGTGCAGGCGGTCGAGCGGAGCGAGTTGCTGCAATGGCAACGTCACCGCACCCGAGCGGTAGACCTCCGCGCGCGTCCAGGGCTGGCCGCTGACGATCGTGCCGACGAGCCGCGCCCTGAGATCGGCAGCACTCGCGCCCGCGGTGCTGCGACCGCCGGCGAGGTCCGGTGGTAGCAGCTGGGGGTTGACGATCCATCCGTTCGGCTTGGCCACGCTGTTGCCGAACACGATCAGCTCATCGATCGTCATGTTGAGAGCCACGTAGTCGCGCAGCGGCAGCGGCTGGTCCCCGGTGCCGGTCTCCTGGACGTGGCCCGCGATGTGAGGGCCGATCGCGCAGTAGGTGCCAAAGCGGAGCTGAATCCCCTGGGCCCCCATCGCCATGTAGGTCCCGACGTCGCTGCCCCCGGGCGGCGACGGCGCGTCGTCGCCGCAAAACGTGGAGTGCGACGAGGTGTCCTGCATCGTGTGCAGGTAGAGCCCGATCCGCGCGACTTGCACGGGGACCGGCGGTGCGGCGGGATCGAGCCACAGCGTGCCTGTGGTCTTGGTCTTGTCGTCGAGATACGACGCCAGCTCTCCGTAGAGCACCGTGCCATGGCTGTTGTCGAGGACCTTCGGCCCGGACGCCACGTTGATCTTGGCGCCGGCCGCGAGCCCCTCCACGGTCGGCACCATGCCGCTGATCGCGACTCCGGCGAGGCAGGTCGTGCCGCTGAAGTTGGACGTGCCGTTGGGGACGGTGAAGCCCGCGGTGCACAGCAGTCCGGGGCCGCCGTCGGGCTGCATCGCCCACTGCCGCTGATCGTACAGCGTGCCCTGGTAGACGTCGTCGATCCTGGCGGGGTAGCCGGGCGTCGGGTAGTGAAAGGGATAGGCCGACTGAACACCTCCCGCGCCATGCACGTCGGTCCCGTCGCCGTTCGGGGAGAAGTTGACTACATAGTGATAGAGCGGTCCGCCGGTCGCCGCGTTGGTCCGCTGGAACCCGTTGAACGCGGCCGTGATGTACGAGCTACCGGAGTTGGTGGACGTCGCCTGCCCCCCGCACTGATCGATCGGGGCATACTGGACGTAGTCTTCGACTTCGTTGTAGGCGGTGATCCAGTAGGCTACATCGGCGCGATAGCCGAGCGCCTGGGCGATGAAGTAGGTCGAGTCGGCGTGGATCGTGCTGCGCCCGGGCGGGATCACGGCGAAGTCGACCACCTGCGCCGGGCAGGCGCGGTTCGGCAGGCCTGTCTTCTCCTGGCAGGCGGAGAAGGGCTTGATGCAGGCCTGGATCTTGCCGTTCTTCGTACAGACATCCTCGAGGAACGCGTCCGCCGGCTGTGGCAGCGCGAGCCCCAGGACCACCACAAAGGTGCCCAGCGTCGCCATCGATCTGATCCGCATGTTCATGATTCTCGTGCCTCTGATCCGCATCCCAATCTCCTCGCTACCTCCGTCGAGCGCGCGCTGGAGGCACCAGCGCGTCCAGCGCGCCCACGACACTAGTGACCTACATAGGGCAGGCCGCCCCGGCGAGCCACGGGACGTTCTGTCCTACGCTCGTCTCGAACGGTCGCGCGCGGCTCGCCCGGCTGGGCGTGGACCAAGCTCAAGATCGGCTTGCCGGGCGCGGACGCCCGCTGCGCCTCCTACCGAGGCGATCGCTGGCTTGGGGATTCGACGACTTACAGCGTCGACCAGCACGCGTTCGGGCGAACAACGAGCGATCGAGGTTCGCGAGCTGGCACGGTCGGATCGCTTGTCTGGATCGACGGCTCAGCCGTGGCTGAGCCCGGCCGCCTCGACGCCCGCGATGCAGATGAGCTCGTCCTCGTCGCCGGTGCCGCCGCTCGCGCCGACCGCGCCGATCACCTGGCCCGCGGCATCCTTGATCACCACGGCGCCAGGCTGTGGCAGGAACTTGCCATGCGCGGTCGCCGCCAGCGCGACGAAGAAGTTGGGGAGATCCTTGGCGCGCTGGGCGAGCACGCGGCTGGACACGCCCATGCCGACGGCGCCCCAGGCCTTGCCCTGGGCGACCTCGAACCGGAACATGCTCGCGCCGTCCTCGCGCGCGAACGCCTTGAGGGCGCCGCCTTCGTCGAGCACGGCGATCCCCATCGGCTTGTAGCCGGCCTGGTGAGACGCGGCGAGCGCGGCGGTGATGATCTGATTGGCTTGCGCGAGCGTGAGCGACGACATGCTGCCTCCTGGGTTCGAGCCCGGATGCTCGCATTGATCGCCGCGTGCGGCATCGGGGATGGCCGGCAACCGGTTATGGTCGCCCTGTGTGGAAGTTGACTGCGAGCGCCGCGGCGGTAGCGGCATGTGGCCTGGCGGCCTGTGGCGGCGTGCAGCGCCGGTTTCCCGATGATGTCCAGGCGTCGCTGGCGCACGGCGAGCTGCGCCGGCTCGAGACCGCGCGGTTCATCATCTACTACCCGGCGCATCGCCGCGCCGAGATCGATCGCTTCGTGGTCCGCGCCGAGCGCTGCGCGGACACGCTGCGCGCGTCGGCGACGATTCACCGGGGCGCCTGGCGCGACAAGATGGTGATCGCGATGCCCGAGGTCGCGTTCAACAACGCGTTCGTCGAGCCGGCCGTCGCGGGGTACGAGCAGGTGGCGCTGATCCCGACGATGGCGACCTTCGACTTCACGACCGAGCTCGGGCTGCCGCCGGATCCGGGGTTCATCGCGTGCCACGAGCTCGTCCACTACGTGAACCTCCAGCAGACAGCCGGGTTCTGGCACTACGTCAACGCGCTGTTCGGTGATCTGTACACGCCACAGATCGGCTACGATCCGTGGTTCGCGGAGGGGCTGGCGACGCACTACGAGGCGCGGCTGTCCCCGGGCGTCGGCCGGCCGACGTGGCCGATCTTCACCGGCATGTTCGCGGCCGGCTACGCGGGACATCACGTGGGCGGCGGCGATATGTCCGCGCTCGGCAGGCTGGCACCGGTCGGCCATCACTACCTGGTCGGCACGATGTTCGTGCGGTTCCTCAGCGAACGCTACGGCGAGCGGCCGCTGTGGGCCACGATCGGTGACCAGGCGAGCGCGGTGACCGGCTGGTTCTTCACGGGGACGTTCAAGACCGGCTTCGGGGTCTCGTTCGGTGGGCTGCTCGATCAGTTCGATGCTTGGTGTGCGACGATGTTTCCGGTCCGGCAGCGCCCGGCGGCGCAGCGCACCGTGGCAGCGCCCGGCAACGATGCTCGCTACGCGCGCGGACGCGACGGGACCGAGGCCTGGGTCGCCGAGGACGTCGACGTGCCGCCGCGGCTGGTGGTCCGCGATCCCGGCGGCGCGGTGGTCGCCGAGATCGGGCTCGTCGGGGTGGTGCCGCCGCGGATCCTGGCGCAGGCCGGCCCGCAGCTGGTGTCGGGGCTGTCGGTGACCGCCGACGGGCGCGAGGTCTGGCTGACGATGATCGATGCCGGCGCGACCTACCAGGTGCCGCGCCTGCTGCGCTGGCGGCGCGGCGACCGGGCGCTGACCGAGATGAGCCGCACGCTGGGTCCCGGCGCGACGATCGATCCGGCGGGCGGCACGTACTACTACTGCGAGGTCGACGGCGACCGCTGGAGCCTCGCGGCGTGGGACGTCGCGCGCGACCACCGGCGGATCGTCGTCGACATGGCGCCCGGCACCTACGTGCTCGGCGCCCAGGTCTCGGCGGACGGCGCGCGGCTGATCGCCAATGTCTGGGACGGCACCGCGTTCGTCGCCTGGGTGATCGACGCGGCGACCGGGGCGCGGCTCGCCGAGCTACGCGGACCGGGTACGGCGATCTGGGACGCGAGCTTCACCGACGACGGTCGCGCGATGTACCTCGGCGTGGTCGATGGCCGGTTTCAGGTCGTGGTCGATGGCGTGGCGGTGAGCGACGCGCCGTATGCCGTGCTCGCCGCGCGGAGCGCCCGCGGTACGGTGCGGTTTCTCAATCGCGACGGCTGGAGCTGGACGCTCGACGAGATCGCCGCACCCGGAGGGCCCGCGCCGGCTGCGCCCGAGGCGGTGGCGCCCGAGGCGGTGGCCTCGGAGGTGCCGGCCGCACCCGGTGCGCCGCCAGCGTTGCCATCGCTGGCCGCGCCGACGCCTGGGTCGCCGCCACCGGGCTTGGCGCCGCCGGGCTCACGGCCACCGCTGACGCCGGCGGTCGCGGTCGTGCCGCCGCCAGCGGCTCCTGGCGTCATCTCCGACGAGCCGTACAGCGTGTGGGAGCATCTGTTGTTCCCGCAGCTCCGATCTCCGTCGGTCATCGCGGTGACCAATGACGGCGCGCCCCATCTCGGCGCCGTGCTCGGCGGTGGCGACCGCCTCGGCATGCAGCGCTGGAGCATCGCCGGCTACGTCCAGCTGCCCGATGGAACCGACGACCAGCTGCACGGGGGCGGCGAGGTCGCGTACCTCAACATGATGTTGGCGCCGTGGCGGCTGCTCGCGGACGCCGGGTTCATCGACTGGGTCGATGCGGTCGCGACCGACACGCCCGGCGTCACGCTCGCCGAGCAGCGCCGGACGCGCGATGCGTCGCTATCGCTCGCGCGGACCTGGCGCGGCGCCCTGACCGCGGCGCTGTCGGCGATCTACACCCGGGATATCGATCACCCGCCCGGCGAGGCTGCGGTGACCCGCGAGCTCGGTGGGCCGGCGGCGTCGCTGGTGTGGTCGGCCGCCGAGTCGACCGCGTACGGCGGGCGGCGGCGGTCGCTGTACCTTCGCGCCGACACCGCGTACTACCCGCAGGCACTGTCGAGCTTCGCCGGCGATATCGCCGATATGCGCGGTGCGATCGTGGCGATCGTGCCGCTGCCGTTCGGGCGCCGCCATACGCTGGGCGCGTGGCTGCGAGGCCGCGCGCTGCTCGTGCGCGATCACACCGGTCTGTTGCAGGTGGGCGGCGACTCCGGGTTCGGCGAGATCTGGACCGACAGCTCGCGCGCCGAACCACCGGCGTTCGACGACACGCGGATTCCACCGAAGCGCCGGTTCATCGAGTCGATGCGCGGCTACGAGGACTACGCGATCACGACCGACCGCGTGGCGATCGCCGATGTCTGGTGGGGCTATCCGCTGATCATCGATCGAGGCCAGGCGGCGACCCTCGGCTTCCTGCCGGCGTCCTTCCTTCGCGAGCTCGACTTCGAGCTGTTCGCGACCGGCGCCGTCGATCGGCTCCGCCAGGTCCACGCGGCGGCTGGCGCTTCGCTGTGGCTGCGGCTCTCGCTGCTACGGCTTCCTCTGGCGGTCGGCTACCAGATCGCGCGCCGCGTCCGCGACGACGACGCGGTGACCCAGCTGGTCGGGATCGGCTTCGATCTCTGACCCGGCGCTGCGACTCGGTGACGATCCTGCGCTGAGAGTTGCTCGGAGCGCGCTGCGTCGATCGCGCACCGCGACCGACCGTTGAGGGCTCGACGATGGCGCGTTGCGGCCGAAACGGATCGCGTGACTGGATCAGCGTCCGGAATCGCGTGACCCGATGAAGCGCAAATTCGCACTTACGATCTATCACAAGCTCGTCGCGCTCATCGTCGGCCTGATGGTCGCGGTGGTGGGCGCGCTGGCGGTCTACCTGTCCTCGCAGCAGATCGACGCGATGAGCGCGGCGCTACGGACCAAGGCCGCGACGTACGGCGCGGTCATGTCGAGCCAGACGGTCTCGGCGGTGGCGTTCGCGGATCGCGAGACCGCCCGCGAGGTCCTGCAGTCGATCAACGCGGATAGCGATGTCGCGAGCGTCATGCTCTACGGGGCCGGGGGTGTCGTGCTGTATGCGCGTGGCACGCCAATGACGGCGAGCGCGGCGCTCGCGCAGATCGCGACCCCTCATGTGATCGACGAGGCGTCGCGGATCGCCGCGGTCACCCCGGTTGTCTCGCTCGAAGGCCCGCGCGGCGTGCTGGTGATCGAGCTGTCCACCGATTCGCTGAGCGCGGCGCGCAAGCACGTGCGCTGGCTCGCGTTCCTGACCGGCCTGGCGGCGGTCGCCGCCGGGGTGGTCGCCGCCTGGTTGATCGCGCGCCGGCTGGCCCGCCGGCTGCGGGCGATCGCGAACGTCGCCGGCGCGGTGGCGGGTGGCGACCTGACCCAGCAGCCGATCGACGATGGCCAGCGCGACGAGATCGGGCTGCTCGCCGCGGCGTTCAACGCGATGCTGGCGCAGATCAAGCAGTTGTTCGAGCACGTCAAGGAGATGGCGCGCAAGGAACAGGACCGGCTCGAGAGCCTGGTCGCCCAGCGCACCGCGCAGCTCGACCAGCGCAACGCCGAGATGCAGCTGGTGTTCGATGAGGTCGATCAGGGCCTGTTCATGGTGGATCTCGATGGCACGCTCCCCGCCGAGCGCTCTGCGGCGGTCGAACGCCTGCTGGGCCCCGTGCCTGCGAGTGGGCTCTTGGCGGACTACATCCGGCAGGTCGCACCCGACCGAGCAGACTGGTTCGTCCTGCAGTGGGACATGCTGCGCGAGGACGTGTTGCCGGCCGAGCTCTGCCTCACGCAGCTGCCCTCGCGGTTCGAGGTCGGCGGCCGCCACCTGGAGCTCCACTACAAGTTGACCAATGCTAACGGTCGAGCGCGGGTGCTCGTCGTGATCAGCGACGTCACCGCCCAGGTCGAGCGCCAGCGGGCCGAGCGCGATGAACGCGAGACCGCGGCCCTGGTGTCGCGCCTGCTGGGCGACCGGGTCGGCTTCCTCGGGTTCCACGCCGAGGCCCAGCAGTACATCGCGGCGATCGCCAGCGAGCCGCGCGACGGGGCCGAGTTCCGTCGCGCGATCCACACGCTCAAGGGCATCGCCGGGGCGGAAGGCATCCACTCGATCGCCGAGGCGTGCCACGAGCTCGAGACCGCGATGGACGAGGGCGACGAGCTCGCGACGCTCGCCTCGGCCCGGGCGATCACCGCGCGCTGGGTGCTCGTGACGAGCAAGCTCGCGCCGCTCGTCGCCGCGGCGACCGACCGGCTCGAGCTACTGCCCGGCGATCTCCTGCAGATCGAGGCCGCGATCCGTCGCGGCGCCGGCGCGGCGGAGTTGCTCGCGATCGTCGACAGCTGGCGCCATGATCGGGTCGAACCCAGGCTGCAGCGGTTCGCCGACGACGCGCACGTGCTCGCGACGCGGCTCGGCAAGGGACCGCTCGAGGTCCAGGTCGAGGTCGCCGCTGGGCTCCGGCTGCCGAGCGAGGGTTGGTCCGGGTTCTGGGCCGCGTTCGTCCACGGCGTCCGCAACGCGATCGACCACGGCCTCGAGTCACCGGAGGAGCGCGTGGCCACGGGCAAGTCCGAGACCTCACACCTGACGCTGCGGGCGGCACGCCGCGGCGACGAGCTCGAGATCGAGATCGAGGACGACGGCCGAGGGATCGGCTGGTCGCAAGTGGCGGAGCGCGCGCGGACGCGCGGCATGCCGTTCTCGACCCACGAGGATCTCGTCCAGGCGCTGTTTCACGATGGCTTCACGACGCGCGATATCGCGACCGAGATCTCCGGCCGCGGCATCGGCCTGGCCGCGCTTCGTCAAGCGTGCGTCGCCTCGGGCGGCCACGTCGCCGTCACCAGCCGGACCGGCGCCGGCACCACTTTCGCGTTTCGTTGGCCGAGCACGGCGACGAGGCACGACGTTCAGTTTCTCGCAGCCACCACGTAGAGGTCTTGCTCCATGAATCGAGTGCTTTGGTCTTTGGTTCCCCTGATTGCAGCGTGCGGTTCATCGGCAGACCCGGCGCCCGCCGCGGCGTTACCGGCACCCGCCGCACCGTCTGCCATGGTTGCCGCCCGGGCGGCGCCGCTGCAAAGCGCCACCGAGTCCGGGGTCAACCCGCGGCTGCTGCGCCGGTTCAAGCCGGTGCGCACCACCATCGAGCAACCCAACGAGCCGTCCGCGAGCGTCGCGCGGACCGATCTGGGACGCATGCTGTTCTTCGATGCGCGGCTGTCGAAGAGCGGCGATCTGTCGTGCAGCAGTTGCCACCGGCTCGATCACTTCGGGGTCGACAACGAGCCCACCTCGGTGGGCGCCAAAGGCGTGCGGGGCCGCCGCAATTCACCCACGGTGTTCCACGCGGCCGGCCACTTCACCTCGTTCTGGGATGGCCGGGCCGGCAACATCGAGGAGCAGGCCAAGGGCCCGATCCTGAACCCGGCCGAGATGGCGATGCCCGACGCGCCGGCCGTCGTGACGGTTCTGCAGAAGATTCCCGGCTACGTCACCGCGTTCCACGCCGCGTTCCCCGAGGATCCCTCCCCGGTGACCTACGACAACGTGGCCCGCGCGATCGGGGCGTTCGAGCGCAAGCTCACCACGCCGTCGCGCTGGGACAAGTACCTCGAAGGTAACCGTGCCGCGCTGAGCGAGCCCGAGCTCAAGGGGCTCAAGCTGTTCACCGATCTGGGCTGCATGACATGCCACACCGGCGAGTTCGTCGGTGGCTCGATGTTTCAGAAGGTCGGCGTGGCCGCGCCGTGGCCCAAGCAGGCCGACCAGGGCCGCTACGAGGTGACCAAGCTCGACTCGGATCGCATGATCTTCAAGGTGCCGAGCCTGCGCGACGTCGCCAAGACGGGGCCGTACTTTCACGACGGCTCGGTGAAGACGCTCGAAGAAGCGGTCACGCTCATGGGGCGGCATCAGATCGGGGAGGAGCTCGGCGCGGACGACGTGACGTCGATCGTCACCTGGCTCAACTCGCTCACCGGGGAGCTGCCGACCAAGTACATCCAGCCGCCGCGGCTTCCCGAGTAGAGATCGAGTAGAGATCGAGTAGAGATCGAGTAGAGATCGAGTCGCGATCAGCCGTGTTGGGGCCGGCGAACACCGGCGCCCAGCGTGAAGAAGAACGTCGCGCCCTTGCCGACCTCGGCCTCGGCCCAGATCCGGCCGCCGTGCAGGCCGATGATGCGATGTACGGTGGCCAGGCCGATCCCGGTCCCGTCGTAGTCCTTGGTCGCGTGGAGGCGCTGGAACGGGACGAACAGCTTCTCGGCGTACGCCATATCGAAGCCGGCGCCGGAATCGCGGACATGGAAGCCATCGCGGCCCGCGCCAAACCAGATCTCGGCGTCCGCGTGCTTGGCGGTGAACTTCCACGCATTGCCCAGCAGGTTCTCGAGCACGATCCGGAGCAGGCGCGCGTCCGCCCACACCGAAGCCGTGGGTTGGATGTGGACGGGAACCTGGCGCGCGGGATCGCGGAGCTGGAGCTCGGTGATCACCTCGCTGGCGAGCGCCGACAGGTCGAGGTCGGCGAACGCGGGCGGTTGCCGGGTGACGCGCGCGAGGTTCAATAGGTCGTCGATCAGCTGGGCCATCCGCTTGGTGGCGTCGCAGATCCGGTTCAGGTAGCGCTGCCCGTTGGCGTCGAGCACCGGGCTGTAGTCCGCGAGCAACACGCGGCTGAAGCCGTCGATCGCGCGCAGCGGCGTGCGCAGGTCGTGCGATACCGAGTAGCTGAACGTCTCGAGCTCGCGGTTGGTGGCGGCCAGCGCGGCCGTGCGTTCCGTGACCCGCTGCTCGAGCGTGGCGACCAGGACGGCCTTCTCGATCGCCAGCCCCGCTCGGTCGGCGAGCTCCTGCGCGAGGTGTTGATCCTCGATGGTGTACGGATCTCCGGGCGCGCTTCGCATCAGGCTGATCGCGCCGATCACCCGCCCGTGCGCGCGCAGCGGGATGGCCAGCGCGCTCGCGATGCCCACGCGCGCCCACAACGACCCGAACGCCGGGACCGAGAGCGCGACCATCTGCGCGCCGTTCACCACCGGGACCAGCACCGGCTCGCCGGTGGCGGCGACCCGGCCCGCCAGCCCGTCGCCGATGCGCTGGCGCTGGGTGCCGAGTAGCTGGCGCGCAAATTCGCGGCGCTCGGGATCGGGGTGATAGAAGCTCGTGCTCGGCTCGAGCCACACGCCGTCGTCGCTGACCAGGCGGACCGCGCAGCCTTCGCCGATGACCTCACCGAGCCGGCGCGCGAGTAACTCGAGCAACAGGCCGGTGTCGCCGGACGATGCGGCGAACTCGTGCGAGGTCTGCGCCAGGATCTGGAACCGCGTCGCGAGCGTTTCCTCGACCGTGCGGTCCTGTCGGGCCCTGATGCGGCTCTGTTGGACCGCCGCCTCGCGCTCGCGCTCGTCCCGGGCCGCGTCGTACGCGGCGGTGATGATGGTCAGCGTTCGTTCGAGCAGCTCGCCGAGCACCAGCAACACCTGCGCGAGCTGCGCCGGGCTCGGGGCCAGCGCGTCGACGGCGCAGGACACGAACTCGCGATAGAACGTGCTGGCGATCCCGTGCCACGCGGTGAGCTCGATCGCATGGCGCGCGCAGGCGCCAGCGAGTTGGTGCAGCTGGTGTTCGAGCGCTCCCCAGTCCCCGCGGCGCGCACGCTGCAAGCAGGCGCGGCCCTCCGCCAAGCGCTGGCCGATGCCGCCCGCGAAGTGCACGCCGATCGTCTGCTCGACGGCGCGAGCGGTTGCTTCCAGGGCCTGGCTCTGATCACACACCGCGAAGAAGCCCGCCACGGCCGATGCGGGACGTGTCTCGAGCCACACCGGAGCCAAACGTTCCACGTCAGCTCCATCGTAGCGACGATCGCGGTCAACCACCACCGGGGAGCCTCCCCTCACGAAGCTTGGCTGGGATCGATCTCTGGGTGCCTGGCTCACGGGAATCCGCTGAGCCCGGAGCCGATCTTGATGGGACGCGTCACGCCGGGATCGTGACGCGAATCGTGCTGCCGGCGTTCAGCGTGCTCGTCACATCGATCGTGCCGTCGTGTGCCTCGACGATCCGCTTGGCGAGCGTGAGCCCGAGGCCGACGCCGCCGGTCTCGCGGGATCGGCTGCGCTCGCCGCGGAAGAACGCGGTGAAGATCCGCGGCAGATCCTCGGGTGGGATCCCGATCCCGCGATCGCGGACCTCGAACACGACGCCGTCACCCTCGCGCTGGACGTCGAGCTCGATCGGCGACCCGAGGTCCGGCGTGTACTTGTGAGCGTTCTCGAGCAGGTTGTCGATCACGCGGCGCACCAGGATCGGATCGACGTGGATCGCCGGCAGGTCGTCGCCGGTGGTGACCTCGAGTGGGCGAGCGGGGTGCCGCCCGCGCATCCGATCGGCGGCGGCCGCCACGATCTCGGCGGGCGCGATGAACGCGCGGCGCAGCGGCAACTGGGCCGGGCCCTTGCCGGGCGCGATCTCGAACCGCATCGCCGTCAGGATGTCGTCGACGATCGTCTCGAGCTCGGAGACGTCGACGGCGATCTCGATCAGCGAGGCCCGCGCGGCCTCCGCGTCGCCTTCGTTCGCGAGATCCAGCGCGACGCCGATCCGGGTCAGCGGTGTACGGAGCTCGTGTGCCACATTGGCGAGCAACTCTTTTTCGGTGACGAGCAACCCTGTGATGCGCTCGGCCATCTCATCGAAGCGATGACCGAGCTCGCCGATCTCGTCGGCGCGATCGAGCCTGCTGCGGGCTTTGAGATCGCCGGATCCCAGGGCGCGAGCCGTGCGCGACAAGCGCTCGATCGGCCGCACGATCCAGCGCGCGGTGATCAGCGCGCCGATCACGAGGATCACGAAGCCGCCGATCAACACGAGCAGCGGGCCGGTGAACCCGGGTGGGGCGCCATGGACGCCGCGCGCGACCAGCAGGCCACGGCCGCCGTGCAGACGCAGCGGCAACACCACGCGATGCGGCCCGAAGCTGTGATCGCGCGGCGGCGGTCCACCGGGATCGAAGCCGGGGCCCCCGCCGGGGCCTCCGCCGGGGCCTCCGCCGGGGCCGAAAGGTGGCGGGTCGATCGCGGCGGGGCCGGACCGATCCGCTGTGTCGGTCGTGCGGTCGCCTGGCGGCTGGGGCGGGCGCCCATCGGGATCGCCGGGGCGACGGGCGTTGGCCGGGCCCCCGGATGGTGTGGCGCGCTCGTTCGGGCCACGGGCCGGATGCTCGTCGGGGGATCGGGATCGCAACGCTGACCCAGGCGTGCGCTCGCCGGACGGCCCGCCGAGATCCGGTGGGCGATCGGGCGGTGGGGATCGGTCGCCCGGTGGTCGCCGGTCGCCCGGGGGCGGGGGCGGGCGATGTCCGCGGCGCGGCGGAATCGCGAGCGGCGGATCGACATTGCTGGCGATCAGCTGGCCGGCCTCATCGTAGAGCGATAGCTCGACGCGCGCCGCGTGAAGCTCGTCGAGCGCGGCGGTGAGCGCCACCGGCGAGTCGATCAAGCGCTCGAGCTGGTCGACCGCGGCGGGCGTGAGCTGGTCCTCGGGGTCGGCTTCCTCGTGCGGGCCTTCCGCGATGAAGATCCCGATCGCGGTGAGCGCGAGCAGCACCAGCTGGCCGACGCCGACCGTGACCAGCCGCGACGCCAGCGAGCCGAACCGCCGCGTCCGCCGGAGCGCCGGCAGCGGCGAGGTGCCACCTCGCAGCGACCGCGTGACCACGGGTTGGATGGCGCGCTTCGGCGAGGTCGGCGAGGTCGGCGAGGTCGGCGAGGTCATAGATCGCTCGCGTCGCTCGGGGTCAGCATGTACCCCGCGCCGCGGATCGTCTTCAGCATGCGCGGATTGCGCGGATCGTCTTCGAGCTTGTGACGCAGCCGCGACACCACGACGTCGATCGATCGATCGAAGGCTTCCTCCGACGAGCCGTGCAGCAGCTGCAGGAGCTGCTCGCGGCCGAGCACGCGGCCGGGGCGCTGTGCCAGCGCGTGGAGCAGCGCGAACTCGCTCGTGGTGAGCGAGATCGGCTTGCCGTTGACCGCGACCTGCATCGTGGTCGTGTCGATCACGAGGTGGCCGACCGCGATCCGCTCGGGGCGAGGCCCCGATTCACCCCGCGCGCGCCGCGCCTGGGCGCGGATCCTCGCGAGCAGCTCGCGCGACTGGAACGGCTTGGGCACGTAGTCGTCGGCGCCGCCCTCGAGGCCGAGCACGCGATCGGCTTCTTCGGTGCGCGCCGTGACCATGATGATCGCGACGTCGGTGCGCGATCGCAGCTGCCTGCATACGTCCAGTCCATCCGAGCCCGGCAACATCAGATCGAGCAGGACCACATCGGGACGCACCCGCAAGACCTCGGCGACCGCCAGATCGCCGCGATTCACGACATGAACCTCGACGCGATGGGTCTTCAAGTACTGCGTCGTCAGGCGCGCCAGCCGCTCGTCGTCCTCGACGTACACGACGCGAATTTCGGGCTCAGCGTTCACACCGGGAGTATTTCATCGACTGACCTCGCGGCGGGCGGGCGAAACATCCCGAAATACGCAGGGTTCATGAAGGTGAGACTCACCGGATCAGCGGCGCTCGGTGCCCACAAACGGCCTCGGTCTTGCGGTCACATGATTGGATAGGCTGTTCGGCGCTGGGAGGCGAACACAGCGGGCGGTCATGCCGTACATTCCCGCCGTGAGACGCTGGGTGTTGTGCGTACTGGCCGCGATGGCGCCCACGCGAGCGCGCGCAGATGGGGTCTCGATCGCCGGTGGATCGCCACGCGCGATCGGTCGAGCCGGCGCGGCGGTGGTCGGCGACGACGGAGGCGGCGCGCTGCTGATCAACCCCGCGGCGATGGCCCGGCGCGACACGACCCGGGTCCAGGTCGGCGTGGCGGTCGTCGAGGGCGATGTGCGCTGGCAGACCGATGCCGAGGGTGCGCCGCTGTCGCGCGGCCAGGCCGGTTCGCGGCTCGCGCCCCTGGGCGCGGTGGTGACCGCCGCCGGCGACTGGGTGCTCGGGATCGGTGCGATGACGTCCGCGATCTCCGCGCGCTCGCTGGCCCGCCCGGGCGATATCCGGGGCGATCTGTATTCCACCTACGACTATCGCTATGCGGGGATCGCGGGCTCGTATCGCCGCGATACGCTGGCGTTCGGCGTCGCGCGGCGGCTCGGTGATTCGCTGGCCCTGGGGGTATCGTTGGGCGCGTCGCGGCTGAGCGTCAGCGAGCATCGCCGGATCTGGGCCGGGTTCGCGGGGCGCGAGTCGATCGGCGACCCCAAGAGCGACGTCGATCTCGTGCTGACCGGGACCGATCGGTTGTCGGAGAGCGCGGTGGCGGGCGTGTTGTATGCGCCCGACGACACGCCGATCGAGCTCGGTGCCTCGGTCGCCTGGGCACGCCGGGTCACGATCGACGGCAGCGTGACGGCCGTCGGCGGAGAGCCGCCCAGCCCGACGATCGAGCAGAGCACGGGGTCGGCCGCATCGCTCGACGTCCGCCAGCCGCTGACCGTGCGCGCCGGGGGTCGTTACGTGGGGGATCGGATCGCCGCCGAGCTCGACGGCGATCTGTGGATCGCGCCGGCCTCCGCCGAGTCCGCGGTGTGGACCGTGCGCGGGCTCGGCGTGATCGATCCTTCGGGTGTCGAGGCCGCGATCCCGCGGGTGCCATCGCGGATCTCGCAGCACACCCACGCCGCGCTGCGCGTCGCGGTGGACGTCGAGTTGATCCCGGGGTTTCTGCGTGCCACCTGCGGCTACGCGTTGTCGACGCCCGGGACGCAGGCCGCGCGGCTGTCGCCGTCGTTCGGCGACCTCGGCGGCCACACGCTGGGGCTCGGCCTCGAGTCCACGGCGTCGGGCTTCACGGTCACGCTGGGCTGGTCGCGGACCTGGTCGCTGGCGACCGCGGCCCCGACCGCGCTGCGGCTCGACAACCCGTTCGCGGGCGGAGATGGACCGGTGTTTTCCGGAACCTACGACGGCTCGCTCGACCAGATCGGCGTGCTGCTCGAGCTGGAGCTCGGCCACGCGTCGAAGTGACGCGAGCGACGCTTCACGACGCTCAGCGCTTGGCGGGCGGCTGCTTGGCGGGCGGCTTGGCCGCAGGCTTGGCGGGCGGCTTCTTGTCGTCGCCGATCGCGTCGTCGAGCTCGACGAACCCGCCGTAGATCGCGCCGATCGCGCCACCCAGCGTGACCGGCCAGGTGAACACGTTGACGGCCGACGTCAGAAAGCTGTTGGGGCCGATCAGGATCGCCGCCGGGTTCCACGCCTTCGCCACGAGGGCGTAGAGCCCGCATCCGACGCCGAAGCCGAACGCCGACTTGAGGATCGAGACCCACGTGGTCGCGTTCTTGTCGCGCATGAGCGACCAGATCGAGCGGCCTGCGATGAGGCCGACCAGGGCGCCGATCACGCCGTAGGTCAGCCACGGGTTATCGAATCCAATCGAGCTCTGCAGCGCGAATGCCCCGTACCCCACGGCGCCGCCGATGACCGCGCCCTTCAAGATGCCGACGACGAGCTTGATCACTTCCTGAGTGTGACGAGGAAGTCACGCATCGGCAAGCATCTTCTGGCCGTGGCGGTCACGAAGCCTTCCGCTCGCCGGTGGCGTCGCAGGGCGCTGCACGACGCTGCGCGCGCTGTGCGACGACTCAGATCGCCGGTGCCGCGATCGCGATCGCGGCCAGCTGTGCGGATCGTTTGCCGACCTCGGCCTTGAATGCCTCTGCGTCCTTGGCCGAAATTCCGCGGGAGCGCACCGGCGCGAGCTTGGTCGGATCGATGTAGCCACCGTTCTGCTTGACGCCAAAATGCAGGTGAGGGCCGGTGGCGAGGCCGGTCGCGCCGACGTACCCGATCACCGTCTTGGCGGCGACGCGCTGGCCGACCTTCTGGCCCTCGGCGAACTTGCTGAGGTGCATGTACGCGGTCTCGATCCCGCCGTCGTGCTTGATCATGACGAGGTTTCCGGCGCCGCCGGCCGGGCCGCGCTGGGTGATCACGCCACCGGCAGCCGCCCAGACCGGCGTGCCGGTGGGCGCGGCATAGTCGATCCCGAGATGCGCCCGCACCGTGTGCATCACCGGATGCATGCGCGCTCGATCGAAGCCCGATGACACGCGCTCGAACTTGAGCGGGGTCTTCAGCAGCGTCTTTTCGGACGACTCGCCCTTGTCGGTGAAGTAGCCGTCGCCGTACCAGAACGTCCGGAACGTCCCGGCCTTGCCCGCATACTCGGCCGCGAGGATCCGCCGGTAGCGCACCAGCTCGCTCGCACCCGGCCCGGCCGCGCCCGCGGGTGCCGCGTCGTGGACCTGCTTCTCGACGACGACGCGGAACGTGTCGCCGTCGTGGGTGTCGTTGTAAAAGTCGAGATCGTAGGCGAACACGTCGACGAAGAAGTCGACGAGCGCGGGGCTCTCGCCGCTGGCCTTGATCGCCGCGTACAGCGACGAATCGATCCGGCCGCCGACCGATCGGAGCTCGATCCGGGTCTGCGAGTTGTCGGCCTTGCCGACGAGCGCACCGTTGGTCCCGCGCTCGGCGCGCACGGTCTGGACCTTGCTGACGACCAGCTCGAACGACTTCACCCGGCCATCGGCGCCGCGCTCGATCCGGTAGGTCTGCCCGGCGCGCATCGTCTTGAAGTCGAACACGCCGGACAGCGCGCGGATCACCTCGTCGGCCTCGGCCGCGCTGAGCCCGCTCTTCTTGAGGACGCGGCCGAGCGTGTCGGACTTGCCGACCTTGCCATCGACGATGCCAGGCGGTCCGATCGGCGCCGCCACCGCGGACGAGGCCGTCGCCGGGCCCGGGCGCACACCGGCTTCCTCCAGCGGTCGCGACGGTACCATCGCTGCGGGCGTTGCCGGTGCGGCGGGCGCCGCGGGCGCCGTAGCTCCGGGCGCCGTCGGGGTTGCGCGCTCGGCTTCGCGCTTGATCGCGCCGACCGAGGTCTGCTTATCCCACACAAACACATACAGGTTCACCACCACCAATGCCCCAAGCACGAGCGCAACCCAGCCGCCCGTGCGCTTGGCAGGCGGCCCCCCCAGGTTTCCCAGGGGGCGAGCTGACCTTTTCTTGCGCGCTGTCCTGCGCCTCGTGACCATATCGAAAGGAGGCCAGCAATATCACGGGCCTTCGATGGGACCAAGGAAATGGCGAGCACCCCTGCCAGCGATCTGCCCGCGCGCCAACAACTAGAACTTTTCCCCGACTCGGGGCAAGGTGCCGGCGGCATGGCCAAGAAGTCTTCCTCGAAAGGCGGGGGTGGCACCCCACCTGCTTCCGGCGGTAGTGGCGGTGGCCGGACCGGCGGTTCCGGCGGCGCCGCAGGTGGCGGCAACAGCGGTGGCGGCTCGGCGCCCGGGGACCTCGATGCGTCCCTGGAGGACGAGGCGCGCCGGCGCTACCTGAACTACGCGCTCAGCGTCATCACGTCCCGGGCACTCCCGGACGTTCGCGACGGACTGAAGCCGGTACAGCGGCGGATCCTGTACGCGATGCTGCATGACGAGCACCTCCGCGCGGACGCCAAGCACAAGAAGAGCGCCACCGTGGTCGGTCGTGTGCTCGGCAAGTATCACCCACACGGCGACACCTCGGTGTACGACGCGATGGTGCGCATGGCCCAGGACTGGGCGCTGCGCCTCCCGCTGGTCGACGGCTCGGGCAACTTCGGCTCGCTCGATGGCGACCCGCCCGCTGCCTACCGGTACACCGAGTGCAGGCTGGCGGCCCCGGCGATGGAGCTGCTCCGTGAGCTCGACTTCGACACCGTCGACATGCGCGCGAACTACGACGGCACCACCGAGGAGCCGACCGTGTTGCCGGCGCGGTTTCCGAACCTTCTGGTCAATGGCTCGACCGGGATCGCGGTCGGCATGGCGACCAACATCCCGCCGCACAACCTGCGCGAGATCACCAACGCGCTGATCGCGCTCGCCGACAACCGCGACATCGATCACGTCCAGCTGATGAAGCACATCGAGGGACCGGACTTCCCGACCGGCGGCCAGCTGCTCAACAACAAGGTCGAGCTGCGCCAGATCTACAAGGAGGGCCAGGGAACGATCCGGGTCCGCGGCGAGTACAAGCTCGAGGACAAGAAGAAGGGTGGCACCGACATCGTGATCACGTCGATCCCCTACGCGCTGTCCAAGGCGACCGTGGTCGAGAAGATCGCCGAGGTCATCATCGCCCGCAAGCTGCCGTACCTGCTCGACGTCCGCGACGAGTCGACGACCGACGTGCGGATCGTGCTCGAGATCAAGAAGGACGCCGACCCCGAGCTGGTGATGGCGTACCTGTTCAAGCAGACGCCGCTGCAGTCGAACTTCCACGTCAACCTGACGTGCCTGGTCCCGCCGGCGTTTCTCGACGACGATCAGGGCCGCAAGCTGCCGCCCGACGCGCCGCCGCAGCCGCGCCGCATGGGGCTCAAGGAGGCGCTCGGCTACTTCCTCGACTTCCGGCTCGAGGTCGTCGAGCGGCGCTTCAAGTACCAGCTCGCGCAGCTCGAGGCCCGGCTCCACATCCTCGAGGGCTTCGCCACGATCTTCGACGTGCTCGACGCCCTGATCAAGCTGATCCGCGCGTCCGACGGCAAGGAAGACGCCGCCGCCAAGATCATCAAGCAGTTCAAGCTCGACGAGATCCAGACCGACGCGATCCTCGAGCTCAAGCTGTACAAGCTCGCCAAGCTCGAGATCAACGTGATCCGCGAGGAGCTGGCCGACAAGCTCGCCGAGGCCAAGAAGATCCGGGCGATCCTGAAGAGCGAGGACAAGCTGTGGTCGATCATCAAGGATGACCTCAAGCTGATGGCGGCCGAGCTGGGCACGCCGCGCAGGACCAAGACCGGGGGCGCCAGCGAGGAGATGGAGTTCGACGCCGACGCGTTCATCGTCGACGAGGACGCCCACATCGTGGTGACCCGCGACGGCTGGATCAAGCGCGTACGCGAGCTCAAGGACCCCAACCAGACCCGGACCCGCGAAGGCGACGAGGTCACCCACGTGCTGCCGGGCTCGACCCGCGAGAAGGTGGTGTTCTTCACCAACCGGGGCTCGGGCTACGTCATCAAGATCAACGACATCGCGGCGACCACCGGCTACGGCGACCCGGCGCAGAAGTACTTCAAGTTCGCCGACGGCGAGCGCATCGTGTCGGCGATGACGCTCGATCCGCGGGCGATGGTGGCGCCGACCTTGCTCGCGCTGTCGCGCAAGGGCTATGGCCTCAGGTTCTCGAGCGCCGTGGCCTCCGAGCTCACCACCAAGGCCGGCCGGCGCTACGCCAAGCCCGGCGAGGGCGACGAGATGATCGGCGTGGTCGCGTGCAACGACAGCGACGTGGTCGTGACCGCGACCCGCGAGGGCCATGTCCTTTTGTGCAAGGCCGACGAGATCGCCAAGCTCGAGGGCCCGGGCCGCGGGGTGACCGTGATCAAGACCGAGGACGACGATCTCGTGATCGGCTTCATCGCCGGCCTCAAGAGCGACCAGCTGGTGGTCGAGACCGAGAAGAGCGGCAAGCGGTTCGAGCTCGCCGCCGATCCCAAGCAGGTCAAGGCCCGCGGCGGCAAGGGCCACCAGATCATCAAGCGGGCGCAGCTCATCGCCGTCCCGAAGCCGGTCACGATCCAGCCGCTCGCCAACGCGGACGGCGGACCGGGAGTGAATTGAGATGACCAAGTACACCGGCGAAGAGATCCAGGTACTCGAGGGCCTCGACCCCGTCCGCAAGCGGCCGGGCATGTACATCGGCGGCACCGGCAAGGATGGCTACCACCACCTGCTGTGGGAGGTCGTCGACAACTCGATCGACGAGGTGATCAACAAGCACGCGACCAAGGTCGAGGTCACGCTGCACAAGGACGGCAAGAGCGCCACCGTCGAGGACAACGGCCGCGGCATCCCGGTCGACATGATGCCGAAGTTCAAGAAGTCCGCCGCCGAGGTGATCTTCACCACGCTGCACTCGGGCGCCAAGTTCGACCGCGGCAAGAGCTACGCGGTGTCGGGCGGGTTGCACGGCGTCGGCGCGGCGGTGGTCAACGCGCTGTCGAGCGAGCTGGTCGTCCAGGTCAAGCGCGAGGGCGAGCGCTTCGAGGTCACGTTCGAGCGCGGCGAGACCACGAGCAAGCTGAAGAAGATCGGCAACGCGCGCGGTACCGGCACCACGGTGCGGTTTCGCCCCGACGACGAGGTGTTCGGCGCCAAGCTGCACTTCGACCCGGCGCTGATCGCCGAGCGGCTCGAGGCCAAGAGCTACCTCCACGGTGGGCTCGAGATCGTGTTCACCGACGAGACCAAGACGCCCCCGGCGGTCGAGACGTTCCTGCACCCCCAGGGCATCGCGGAGTACCTGCCCAAGCTGGTCGGCGAGCGCGGCAAGACGGCCGTGCCACCGAGCGGCGCGGTGTTCTACGTCGAGAAGCGCGACGACGAGGCGCGGCTGGGCATCGAGCTCGCGCTGCAGTGGACCGAGTCGACCGACGATCTGATCAAGACCTACGTCAACTCGGTGCCGACCCCCGACGGCGGCACCCACGACGCGGGGTTCCGCTCGGCGATCGTCAAGGCGATCCGCAACTACATCGCGACCCACAAGCTCGATCCCAAGGGCGTGACGCTGACCGCCGAGGACATCCGCGAGGGCGTCGTGGCCGTGCTGTCGACCTACGTCCACGATCCGCAGTTCCAGAGCCAGACCAAGAACCGGCTGAACAACCCCGAGGTCGCCGGCCAGGTCGAGGGCCTCGTGCGTCCGGCGCTCGAGAACTACCTCAACAGCAACCCCAACTGGGCCCAGGCGGTGATCGCCCGCACGATCATCGCGGCGCGGGCGCGCGAGGCGTCACGCGCGGCGCACCAGGCGGTCACCCGCAAGACCGCGGTCTCGCACCGGCTGAACCTGCCGGGCAAGCTCGCCGACTGCAGCTCGACCGATCCCAACGACAGCGAGCTGTTCATCGTCGAGGGCGAGTCGGCCGGCGGCTCCGCCAAGCAGGGCCGCGACCGCAAGACCCAGGCGATCCTGCCGCTGCGCGGCAAGGTGCTCAACACCGAGCAGGCCAACAACCAGAAGCTGCTCGCCAACAAGGAGCTGCAGGATCTGGTGTCGGCGCTCGGCTGTGGCATGGGCGAGACGATCGATCCCAGCAAGCTGCGCTACGGCAAGATCTTCCTCTTGATGGACGCCGACGCCGACGGCCACCACATCGCGACGCTGCTTCTCACGTTCTTCTTCCGCCACATGAAGCCGCTGATCGATCTGGGCCACCTGTACCTGGCGCAGCCGCCGCTGTACCGGATCGATCTCGGCAAGCAGACGCTGTGGGCACTCGACGACGCCCACCGCGACCAGCTGATCAAGATCCACGGCAAGGTCAATTCCAAGCCCAGCATCACGCGGTTCAAGGGCCTCGGCGAGATGAACCCCGACACGCTCAAGATGACCACGCTCGATCCCAGGACGCGGCAGACGCTGCGGGTCACGGTCAAGGACGGCGCGCAGCTCAGCACCGATACGACGATCTCCGAGCTGATGGGCAAGGACGTCGCCGCCAGGTTCCGGATGATCACCGAGAACGCCGCCGATATCGGCGACCTCGACGTCTAGCCGGCGGACGGGCACGCGGCATGGGACACTCGAGCGCGTGACCAGGCGGCGACGAATCGCGAGCTTCGCCGGTGCGGCTGTCGCGGTCTGGCTCGGCGCGCTGATGGTGGCCAACGCCGCGTTCGCGCGCCGGACCCGCGACCAGATCGGCGAGCGGATCTCGGAGTCGCTGCAGGCCGCCGCGACGATCGAGGGCGGCGACCTGGCCCTCGTGCGCGGCGCGTTCGACCTCGACAACCTCGCGGCCCGGCGCGACGACACGATCGGGCACCTCTCGATCGCCGTCGCGAACGTGCACTGCGAGCTGGCGCCGCTTGGCTGGGCGCTGGTCGACCATCACTGCCGCGAGCTCGCGCTGCGCGGCACCCGCCTGGAGGTCTCGACCGCGGCGCTGTTCAAGCTGAAGCGCCCGCGGCGGCCGCCGCTCCACGCGGGGCGCGTCGTGCTCGACGACGCGCGGTTCGAGCTGTTGCCGAGCGCGCTCGTCCCGGGCGTGGGTCACGTGACGATCGCGATCGAGCACGCCGAGGCCGGCGAGACGACCTTCAAGACTCCGGCGTCGTGGATCTTCGCGCTGCGCACCCTGCGCGCCACGGTCGAGCTGCCGTCCGGCGTGACCCTGCGGCTGTCCTACGACGGCGGCGAGCTGCAGATCTCCGGTGGCGTGTTCGGCGCGACGCCGATCGCGGTGACGGTCACGCCGCCCGTGGCCGATGTCGATGACGATCCGCGCGCCGAGGTCGCCCGGCTGGTGGCGTTCGGCAAAGAGGTGGCCCAGCAGCTGATCGCAGGCAAGGCGTCGGCGTGGCTGAAGTCGAAGCTGTCGCTGCCGTGACCTCGGCCTTGCCATCGCAACGATGGATCGCGTCGACCATGAGTCGCTATTCGCTTGGTTCGTAGTCGATCGCGGCGAGGTGCCACGCGCCACCGTGCCAGCGGAGGCGCCACAGCGCTCGCATCCCGTGGAACGGAGGGGACACGATCTCGAGCTTTCCCGGTGCCACCGTGCGAACGGCCGCCGTTGCGCCCTCGAATACGCCTGCCGCCTGCGGACACTTGATGCTCTCGACAGGCGTGGCCGCGTGCTCGGCCCGCTGACACGCGGCGTCCAGCGCTTTCCAGCTGGCGTACTCCAGCGGATCCGCTTGGCCCACCTCGGCGCTTGCCATCTCGCGCAGCGCGAACGGGAAATCGAGGAGCTTCTCGAGCCCGACGCGCCGGGGCGGCTGGAGCGCCTGCTGGATGGCGACCACCGCGCGGGGCAGGGCGTCGAGCGCCGCGGCGTCGATGCCGCGTACGACTGCCAGGGACTCGCTGTTGCGGACAAAGGCGACGCCGCTGATGCACGAGTCGTCCATCTTGCCCTTGGTGACCCCTGCGATCGTGAGGCTGATCGGCATCGAGCTCGTCGAGAAGCGCAGCGAGGCATGAGCCGCGTGCTCGGCGCCAGCGCCATCAGCGAAGAATGTAGAGTGCCCCGGCGCCCGAGGCCGCGTCGTCGGTCTGGCCATTCGCGGGGTTGATGCCCGCCCCGGCGCTGGACTCGCCGTACGCGCCGACCACGAGCGCGTCATCGGAGAGCGCGACGGAGATGCCGAATCCATCATCGCTTCCGGTGTTCGATGCCTTCACATAAGCGCCCTGCTGCCAGGTGGTTCCGGTGCGAGCGAACACATAGGCCGCACCCGCGCTCGGCGCGGTGCCATCGGCCTGGTTGCCGTCGATCCCGGTGGCGCCGCTGTTCTCTCCCGAGGCCCCCACCACCAGCGCGTCACCGGACAGCGCGAGCGAGGTCCCGAACTGGTAGTTGCGACCCGTGTTCGAGGCCTTGAGATAGGCCTGCTGGATCCAGGTCCCCGAGGTACGAATGAACACGTAGACCGCACCGGCCGCGTTGGTGGTGTTGTCGGTCTGATTGCCATTTACGCCGGTCGCGGCGCTGTCCTCGCCGTACGCGCCGACCGCCAGCGTGTCACCGGACAGCGCGACGACATTGCCGAACAGGTCGCCGGCATCGGTGTTCGACGCCTTGATGTACGACTGCTGGCTCCACGTCGACCCGGTTCGCGTGAACACGTAGACGGCCCCGGCGCTGAGCGCCGTTTCGTCAGCCTGGTTGCCGCCGATGCCGGTGGCGGCGCTGTCCTCTCCGACCGCGCCGACCACCAGCGTGTCGGCGGACAGGGCGAGCGCAGCGCCGAAGTCATCACCGGCGCCGGTGTTCGACGCCTTGACGTACGCCTGCTGCGTCCACGTCGCGCCGGTGCGCGTGAACACATACACAGCACCCGACGTATTCGTCGTGTTGTCGGCCTGATTGCCATCGATGCCGGCGGCCGCGCTGGACTCGCCGATCGCGCCGACTGCCACGCTGTCGCCGAACACCGCGACGGCACCGCCGAACGTATCGAGCCGATCGGTATTGGATGCTTTGAGATAGGCTTGCTGGGTCCAGGTCGTCCCCGACCGCACGAACACATAGGCCGCCCCGGCACCGCTAGCCGTGTTGTCGGTCTGGTTATTGTTGACGCCGGTCGCCGCGCTGGCTTCTTGCGGCGCCCCGACCACGAGCGTGTCACCGGACAGCGCGACCGCTTGGCCGAACAGGTCGCCCCTGTCGGTGTTCGACGCCTTGATATAGGCCTGCTGGCTCCAGGTCGCACCACGGCGGACGAACACGTAGACGGCGCCGGAGTCCTTCGCGTTGTCGTTCGCCTGATCGCCGTTGGCCCCGACCGAGCCGCTGTCCTCGAACGCCGCCCCCACCGCGAGCGTGTCGCCGGACAGCGCGACGGAGAGGCCGAAGCCGTCGTTGCTCGCGGGGTTGGATGCCTTGCCGTACACCAGCTGATCGAGCTTCGCGCCGCCACGGTTGAACACGAGCTGGTAGGTCTTGGACAACCCGCCGGTGGCGGTCAGCGCGACCGGCACCGTCGTCGCCCCGAGCGGCAAGCGGATCGGCGCGGTCTTCGCGCCGAGCACGACCGCGGCGCCGCTGACCAAGGCGCCGGTCAAGGTACTGCCGCTCACGGTGAGGACGACGTCCTGTGCTGCGATCGACCCGGCGAAGGTCTGCATGTCCTTGGTCGGATCGAACGTCCAGTGCCATTGCCCCGAGAACGCGATCTCGGTCGCCGGCCCCGTGCAGGCGACCAACACTGTTGTCACGTCGGTGGCGCCGATCGTTCCATTGCCCCCCGAATCGACGGTGCACGTGTGATTCGGCGGATTCGTCGCGACCGTGACAGTGTAGGAGGCCCCGCCGCCGACATCATCCGGGAAGCCAAAGGAGCCATTGGCCGTCACGGTGAGCAACGCATTGACCGCGTTGGCCTCGAGCCGCAACACGACTCCCTCCGAGCCATCCCACAGACCATGCACCTCGCCTCCGACCCGATGCGGCATGGCCGGCATGGCCTGGACAGCTTCGACCGCCCCGCACCCCGCAAGTCCCGCTGCTACAAGCACCAACCCAGATACACGCCCGATGCTCATCAAACTCATCCCGGATATGTAACAGAGCACAACATGGCAACTCAACCTGGCCTGTGTCTTAGGGCAGCCGAACAATGGCAAAGATGTGCCGGTGTGCATTCTTGTCGGTAGCCTGGGAGCACAAGCGGCACGGATAAAAGCAGTATAGGTGCAAATCTTGTGAGACGGCCTTCCCTCTTCGGGAGTGCGTTGCATCGGTCGCGACGTCGTTGGTCTGAGTTCTTACGGCTTGTTACAACGTGCCGCGGTGAGGTTGTCGAGCGGATGCCGTCTCGGGTTGTTGCGCGTTGTCGCTGGAGCGCGGCGCGCGCAGTCCTGTTGGAATGCGTCACATAGATCACAGAACAATTGACGTAAGTCCGCGCGTCTTGATACAAGGACTCGCGGTGAGGATGCAGGGGTGCTTGAGGGCTGCGAGAGTACGTGACATGCGCGCGTTGTCGCCGGTCGTCGTGCTCTGCGTCGCCCGACATCTGGTCGAGCTGCACGAGCTGGGGAGACCACGGCAGCCTCATGGATCCGATCCCCACGAATCCAGCGTTGCAGCACAAGTACACGGTGACGTGCGTGGACTATCACAGCACCAGCTCCAAGAGCTTCACCGACGACAACAACCGGATCGCCATCGCCGATGCGATCGATCAGGCGCTGCAGCTACTGCGCGACGCCGGCACGGCGGCCACCCGGGTCGATGTCATCGGCCATGGCATGGGCGGCCTGTTGGCGCGCCGGTACATCGACGAGCCGAGCTTCGTGCGGTTCGACAACTTCAACGCCGGTGGCATCAACCGACTGATCACGGTGAACACGCCGAACCTCGGAGCGCGCCTGGCCGACGAGATGATCCGGGTGCGCAACACCATGAAGCAGGACGACGCTCAGAACGGCACACAGACGTGGCTGAACCTCAAGACGACCACGCTCGAGCCCGTGGCTGTCCTCTTCGATGACGCCGACCAAGACGTCGCGCTGCAGGAGATGGGCGCGAGCAGCGCGATCGTCAACGGCATCGGCGCTGCTCCGGCGCGACCGAGCACGGTGGCGTACCATGCGGTGTTCAGTCCCAACGGACACGCCCTGAAGAGAATCGAAGCGTTCGGTCTGCTTGCCGGCGGCGTCGCCGGCGGCATCAAGAACTATTCCATCACCATGGAATCCCGCCACCCCAGCTCGAGAAGCCTCTCGCCGACAGCCAGGCGGTCGCTGATTACGGACTGGACGATCCAACGGCCAGCATCATCTTCTGCAACGGCAATCCGACACCTTTCACCGACGAGCACGACCTGTTCGCGACCACCTCGGAGCAGCGGGGCGGGCTGGATTCGCAGTTCACCAGCTCGGTGCACCACGGCCAGGCGTTCGTCACCCCGGGGAAGGCGATCTCGTCGGACGTGTGCACCAGCGCGTCGGTGACCGGTCCCAGCCCGGGGCTGTTCCCGCTCGGGACCAACCTGGTCACCTACACGGCCACCGACCAGTCGGGCAACCATGCGAGCTGCAGCTCGACGATCCAGGTCGTCGACACGCGGGCGCCGCACGTCGAGGTGAAGCACACCGTGACGCTGCGGTCGCCGGACCATCAGTACCGCACGGTCGACCTCGCGGACTGCGACATCGAGGTCCACGACGCGTGCGGCGGCCATCTCGACCCGACCGCCTCGCAGGCCAGCATCACCTGCGTGACCTCGGACGAGCCCGACGACGCGCGCGGCGATGACGATGGCCACACGACCAACGACATCGTCATCGTCGACAGCGACACGGTGAAGCTGCGGGCCGAGCGCGACCGCCGCGGCGACGGCCGGCGCTACCAGATCCACTTCCAGGTCCGCGACGGATCCGGAAACCGGGCCGATGGCGTTTGCTCGGTCGTCGTCCCGCGCGACGGGGAATGTGCTCGGCACCCGTCGGCTCCGGGCTGTCGAGTGCACGGCGCAGATGTCGCCAACTCGGTCTGCGTGCCCTGACCGCGTCATGTGCCGAAGTCGGCACGCCGTCTCGTTCTCCCGCCGCGCTACCAGGGCGCCGCAATGGCCACCGAAGCTCTGCGGTTCCGCTGGCTCAACGCGCCAGCTCGAGGTAATCGGCATTCACCCCGGTGACCACGCGTCGTTCGCGCGCGATTGCCGACGCGGCCGTGGCTGAGGTCGAAGCTGTCGCTGCCGTGACCCTGCGACAAGGCAGTGCGGCTTTGGGGCACTGGACCTGACAGCGGAGGGGGTGCTTCAGGGGTCCGATGACACGGTGAGCGGCGCTGCCATGCCCGGGCAACCGACAGCGGAAGTCCGACGGTGCCGCGACCTCGACAGCCCGAACGGCGGTCGCCCAACGGAGTTGCGTGTGCCGCGGCCGCGGCATGGTGCTTGCTCGGCGCAAGCGCATGCAATCCGATCTTCGAACGCCGGCGAGGTGAATCATGAAGCGCCTCATTGTCGCACCGTCTGTCTCGCTCCTTGCCGCGGTCCTCGCGGCGTGCACCGCCAGCACCGCTGCCCCGCCGCCGCCGGCGCCGCCACCCACCCGCGTCAGCTTCATCACGCTCGCTCCGCAACGCGTCCAGCTCACCAAGGAGCTGCCCGGCCGGACCTCCGCGCTGCGCGTCGCCGAGGTGCGCGCCCGGGTCAACGGCATCGTGCTGAAGCGGCTGTTCGTCGAGGGCTCTGATGTCCGCGCCGGACAGCCGCTGTTCACCATCGACCCGGCGCCGTACGCCGCCACCCTGCGGAGCGCCGAGGCCCAGGTCGCGCGCGCGACCGCCCTCGCCGGCTCGGCCAAGACGGTCGCCGAGCGCTACGCGAAGCTGATCGAGACCAACGCGATCAGCCGGCAGGAGTACGAAGACTCGGTGGCCCAGGTCGCCACCACGCGCGCCGACGTCGCCGCGGGCGAGGCCGCGGTCGACGCCGCGCGGATCAACGTCAGCTACACCACGGTGCGCGCCCCGGTCGCCGGTCGGATCGGCCGCGCCCAGGTCACCGAGGGGGCCTACGTCCAGCAGGCGCAGGCGACCCAGCTCGCGACCATCCAGCAGCTCGACCAGGTCTACGTCGACATGACGTGGTCGAGCAGCGAGGCGCTCGAGCTGCGGCGCGCGCTCGCCGCGGGCGAGCTCCAGGCCGGTGCGAAGGCCGCGAGCGTGACGATCGTCCTCGAGGACGGCCGGACCTACGATCAGCCAGGTACCCTGCAGTTCACCGACGTCAGCGTCGATCAGACGACCGGCGCGCTCGGGCTGCGCGCGGTGGTCGGCAACCCGCGCGCCGAGCTGCTCCCGGGCATGTTCGTGCGCGCCCGGATCGACGAGGGCGTGAGCCCGAACGCGCTGCTCGTCCCGCAGCGCGCCGTGACCCGCGACCCCAGCGGCCGCGCGGTCGCGTACGTGGTCTCGAGCACCAGCACCGCCGAGCCCCGCACCGTGGTCACCGATCGCGTGGTCGGCGACGCGTGGCTGGTCACCCAGGGCCTCGCGTCCGGGGATCGCGTGATCATCGAGGGGCTTCAGAAGATCCGCCCCGGCGCTCCGGTCACGCCGGTCCCGCTCGCCGCCGCGGGCGCCACCCCGGCCGCCGGCGCGCCGCCGCAGGCTCAGCCCCAACCCGCGCAGCGCTAAGAGGACGTGTCATGGCCAAGTTCTTCATCGAGCGACCGATCTTCGCCTGGGTGATCGCGATCATCATCATGGTGGCCGGTGGGCTCTCCATCCTGAAGCTCCCGATCTCGCAGTACCCCGCGGTGGCGCCGCCGTCGATCACCGTCGGCACCACCTACCCCGGAGCCTCGGCCGACACGCTCGACCAGTCGGTCACCCAGGTGATCGAGCAGAAGATGAGCGGGCTCAACGGGCTGCGCTACATCTCGTCGTCGAGCGACTCGAGCGGCTCGGTCGCCATCGAGCTGACGTTCGAGCCTGGCACCGATCCGGACATCGCGCAGGTCCAGGTCCAGAACAAGCTCCAGCTCGCGATCCCGCAGCTGCCCCAGGAGGTCCAGCGCCTCGGCGTCGTGGTCTCGAAGTCGAACCGCAACTTCCTGCTGATCCCGGCCTTCATCTCGTCCGACGGCAGCATGACCCGCAACGACACCTCGGACTACGTCGCGTCCCACATCCAGGATGCGCTCAGCCGGGTGCCCGGGGTCGGCGACATCCAGGCGTTTGGCGCGCCGTACGCGATGCAGGTCTGGCTGAACCCGGACCGGCTGCGCGCGCTCGCGCTGACCCCGCTCGACGTGAGCGCCGCGATCCAGGCCCAGAACGCGCAGGTCGCCGCCGGTAGCTTCGGCGCCACGCCCGCCGTGCCCGGGCAGCAGCTCAACGCGACGATCACCGCGCAGACCCGGCTCAAGACCCCCGAGCAGTTCGCCGCGATCCTTTTGCGCGTCAACTCCGACGGCTCGCACGTGCGGCTCGGCGACGTCGCGCGGGTCGAGCTCACCGGCGAGAGCTTCGACGTCGAGACCGCGTACAACGGCAAGCCCGCCACCGGGCTCGCGATCAAGCTGGCGGCCGGCGCGAACGCGCTCGACACCGCCGCCGCGGTCAAGCAGCGCATCCGCGAGCTATCGGAGAGCTTCCCGCCGGGCCTCGTCGTGGAGTATCCGATCGACTCGACCCCGTTCGTCCGGATCTCGATCGACAGCGTGGTCGAGACCCTGATCGAGGCCATCGTGCTGGTGTTCCTCGTCATGCTGCTGTTCCTGCAGAGCCTGCGCGCGACGCTGATCCCCACGATCGCCGTCCCGGTCGTGCTGCTCGGCACGTTCGGCGTGCTGGCCGCGTTCGGCTATTCGATCAACACGCTCACGATGTTCGGGCTGGTCCTCGCGATCGGCCTCCTGGTCGACGACGCGATCGTCGTGGTCGAGAACGTCGAGCGCGTGATGCACGAGGACAACCTGTCGCCCAAGGAGGCGACCAAGAAGTCGATGGCGCAGATCACCGGCGCGCTGGTCGGCATCGCGATGGTGCTCGCCGCAGTGTTCGTGCCGATGGCGTTCTTCAGCGGCTCGGTCGGCGTGATCTACCGCCAGTTCGCGGTCACGCTGGTCGCGGCGATGGCGCTGTCCGTCGTCGTCGCGCTCACCCTGACCCCGGCGCTGACCTCGACCTTGCTCAAGCGGGGCCATGTCGGCAAGCGCCGCGGCCTGTTCGGCCTGTTCAACCGCGGCTACGACCGGACGAGCAGCGTCTACCAGCGCGTGGTCACCTACCTGGTGCACCGCAAGAAGCGCGCGCTGGTCGGCTACCTGGCGCTCGCCGGCGTGCTCGCGGCGCTCTACGGGCGGATGCCGACCGGGTTCCTTCCCGAGGAGGATCAGGGCCAGCTCTACGTCCAGGCGATGTTGCCGGTGGGCAGCACGCAGGAGCAGACCCGCGTGGTCCTCGACCGCGTCGCCAACCACCTGACCACCGCGGAGCACGACGCCGTGGAGGGCGTGTTCGTCGTCAACGGCTTCAGCTTCAGCGGGCGCGGCCAGAACGCGGGCATCGTGTTCATCAAGCTCCGGCCGTGGGACGAGCGCAAGGCCGCGCGGCTCAAGGCCAGTGAGGTCGCGAAGCGCGCGATGGGCGCGTTCATGCAGTACTCCGACGCGATGGTGTTCGCGTTCGGTCCGCCGGCGATCACCGAGCTCGGTCAGGTCGGTGGCTTCCAGCTCGAGCTCCTGGACCGCGGCGGCATCGGTCACGACGCGCTGCTCGCGGCGCGCAACCAGCTGCTCGGGATGATTGGCAAAGAGCCGCTGCTCACCAAGGTCCGGCCCGGTGGGCTCGAGGACCAGCCCACGTACAAGCTCGACGTCGATCCCGAGAAGGCCTCCGCGCTCGGACTGTCGCTGGGCGAGATCAACACCACGCTGGCGTCAGCGTGGGGCGGCTCCTACATCAACGACTTCGTCGACAAGGGCCGGACCAAGCGGGTCTACATGCGCGCCGACGCCGAGTTCCGCATGCAGCCGGGCGATCTCGATCGCTGGTACGTGCGCAACCGCGACGGCCAGATGGTCTCGTTCTCGGCGTTCGCGACCGGGCACTGGAGCTTCGGCTCGCCGCGGCTCGAGCGCTTCAACGGCTACCCCGCCATGGCGATCCAGGGCGAGCCAGCCCCGGGCGTCAGCTCGGGCGCCGCGATGGCCGCGCTCGAGTCGCTGGTCAAGCGCCTGCCATCGGGCGTGGGCTCCGCCTGGGCAGGGCTGTCCTACGAGGAGCACGACGCGGGCTCGGGCACGCTGCTCCTCTACGGGCTGTCGCTGCTCGTGGTGTTCCTGTGCCTCGCCGCGCTCTACGAGAGCTGGTCGGTCCCGGTCTCGGTGCTGCTCGTCGTGCCGCTCGGCGTGCTCGGCGCGGTGCTCGCCACGCTTGGCGGTGGCCTGGTCAACAACGTGTACTTCCAGGTCGGCTTGCTCGCCACCATCGGGCTCGGCGCGAAGAACGCGATCCTGATCGTCGAGTTCGCCAAGCAGGAGGTCGAGCGCGGCCGGTCCGCGGTCGAGGCGGCGATCGACGCCGCGCGGCTCCGCCTGCGGCCGATCATCATGACCTCGCTGGCGTTCGTCCTCGGCGTCACCCCGCTGGCGCTCGCGAGCGGCGCCGGCGCCGGCGGCCAGAACGCGATCGGCATCGCGATCATCGGCGGCGTCGCGGCGGCGACCGTGCTCGGCGTGGTCCTCGTCCCGGTGTTCTTCGTCGTCATCGTTCGTCCGCGTCGCGCGTCGGTCCCGACCGCCTACGCGATCGCCTCCGAGGTGCCCCATGCGTAAGCTGATCGGTGTCGCGCTCGTCGCCCTGGCGAGCTGCTCGTTCATCCCCGAATACCAGCGTCCGGCGGCGCCGGTCGCTGCGGAGTTCCCCGGCGCCAGCACCGGCACCGGGGCGCCGGCCAGCGACCGCGGGTGGCGCGATGTGTTCGGCGATCCCCGGCTCGACGCGCTGATCGAGCTCGCGTTGCACGACAACCGTGACCTCCGGGTCGCCGTGCTCAACGTCGAGCTCGCCGCGGCCGAGCACCGGATCCAGCGCGCAGGGCTCTTGCCCACCGTCGCGGCGACCGGTGGGGCCAGCTGGTTCGGCACCAAGGACGGCACCGTGGTCGGGGCCACCCCGCGCTACCAGGCCGGGGCGTCGATGTCCTACGAGCTCGACCTGTTCGGCCGCGTGCGCAGCCTGACCACGCAGGCGCTCGAGCAGTACCTCGCGACCGCCGAGGCGCGCCGCGCCGCTCACCTGACGCTGGTCGCCAGCGTCGCGAGCCAGTACCTGGTCGAGCGCGCCCTCAGCGAGCAGCTCGCGCTCGCCCGGCAGACGCTCGCGAGCGTCGAGGCGTCGTCGCTGGTGACCCAGCGCCAGTTCGAGGCCGGGCGGCGCTCGGAGCTCGACGCCACCACCGCCGCGGGCCAGATCGCGACCGCGCGGGCCGAGGTCGCGCGGCTGTCCCGGCTGTCGGCCCAGGCCCAGAACGCGCTGGTCCTCCTGGTCGGTCAGCCGCTGCCGGCCACGCTGCCCGCGGCCCAGCCGCTCGATCAGCAGGGCATCGTCGCCGACCTCCCGGCGGGCGTGCCGTCGGAGTTGCTCGCGCGCCGGCCCGACATCCTGTCCGCGGAGCACGCGCTGCTGGCAGCCAACGCCAACATCGGCGCCGCGCGCGCCGCGTTCTTCCCGCAGATCTCGCTGACCGCGTTCGCCGGGCTCGCGAGCAACGCGCTGTCGAACCTGTTCACCGGCGGGGCGTTCTCGTGGACGGCGGCGCCCGGCGTGACGGTGCCGATCTTCAACGGCGGGAGCAACGCCGCCAACCTCGACGCCGCGAAGGTTCGCAAGCAGATCCAGATCGCGCAGTACGAGAAGGCGATCCAGACCGCGTTTCGCGAGGTCGCTGATGGCCTGGTGGCGCGCGGCTACTTCGTCGACCAGCTCACGGCGCAGACCGCCCGGGTGGCGGCCGAGCAGCGGCGGTTCTCGCTGTCCGAGACCCGCTACGCGAGCGGCCTCGAGAGCTACGTCGCGGTGCTGCTCGCCCAGCAGGACCTCTACGCCGCGCAGCAGCAGCTGGTCGACGTCCGGCTCGCGAGCCTGACCAGCGCGGTCGACGTCTACCGCGCGCTCGGCGGCGGCTGGCTCGAGCGCAGCGGCCCGGCCACGGTCAGCGCGCGCTGATCGCGGGCGCGGCCGCTGTGCCGGATCACTCCTCTTTGCAATTGAACGTGCTGCAGGTGTGGACCTGCGTCGAGCTGCCCCCGGCGACGTCCGCCAGGTACTCGTTGGACAGCTCGCGGATCACTTCGCGCTGGAGCGGCAGCCGGGGCGCTCGGCCGGCAGCCCCGGATCGTGCGGCGATGGACTTCGCATGGACGTAGCTCGTGAGGGTCTTTTTCATCTTGGATTGGCCTTTGCGTATCGTAAACAGGGTCACTCGAGAACCGACTCAGTCCGAGAGCTGCGAGAGGTCGAATAGCTTGACCTGTGCATTGGAATCCGCGGTCGCGTAGCGGCGGCCGTCCGACGAGAACCGGCCGCCGAAGATGTTGGTCGCCGGGAATGCCATGTAGCGCCAGGTCCGGCGAGCCACGGAGTAGAAGTACACACCGCCGTCGCTGGTGGTGATCACGAGCAGGCTGCCGTCCGGAGAGAACTTCACGCCGCGCGCGGGGACCGCGATGGTGTCCCAGCGCTCCGGTTTCGAGGGTGCGGCCCTGCCCGGGAACGCAACGAGATGGGTCAGTCCGTCCTCCGAGATGACCGAGATCATCGTCAGATCGGGCGACAACGCGATCGCCCGGATCGCGCCACGGGCGGACATCACCGGCACCGGCTCCCAGGTGGTGGTCGAGTACAGCGTGACCTCGCCGGCGGACGTCCCCATCCCGAGCCACTGACCATCGTCGGAGACCACCAGCTGCGAGATCGTCTCGCCGTGCCCGGCGCGCAGCGCGACGCGCTGGCCAGGCGACCGCGTGTCGATCACCGAGACCGCGCCGCCGCGCTCGGCCACGATCGCGCGGTCATCGCGGCGCAACACCTGGAGGCTCCCGAGCGGGTGCGGAGCCTGCGCGACCAGCCGTGGCTCCCGGCGATCGGGCGACCACACGAGCAGTCGGCCGTCCTCGCCCGACGACGCGAGCGAGACGCCATCGGACAGGAACCGCAGATCGGCCAGCGGCCCGGCCGCGATCCGCCGGATGACCTCGAGTCGGGTCGCGTCCCACAGCAGGATCATCCCGTCGTGGCCGTACGTGGCGAAGTACGCCGGGTCAGGCGACCGGCGAAGCACGGACGCTCCGGTCTCGTGCGCCGAGACCTGACCCGTGCCGGTGGTCCGCCACCACCGCAGGACCGGCTCCTCGCCGATGCCGATCACGGTGCCGTCGTCGAGCACCTGGACGTCGCAGATCGGGGCGCGGGCGCGCAGGATCGTGCGCGCGGTGGCCTGCGGCCGGCCCCAGATCCGGATGTAGCCGTCGTCGTCGCCCGACGCGAAGTACGGGAACGCCGCCGCCGGCCCCGAGACGGTGATCAAGCGACCGATCTGACCGTTGTAGTAGGAGAGGTTGTCGGACTGCAGATCGTAGATCCGCATCGCGCCGCCTGGCCCGCCGGTCACGATGTACTGCTCGTCGGCCGAGCTCGTCAGCGACAGCACCGAGCTGTCCTGGTGATAGTGTCCGACCAGCCGGTTGTCACCGGTGGCTCGTACGCCGACCTCGCCGTCCTGACACGCATAGGCGTACAGGTGCTTGGTGGCGAGCGCGATCACGGCGTTGATCCGGCCGCTGCACACCGCGAGCGGCGTGGCCGGGCCGGGCCAGTCGCGGGCCCGGAGCTGCAGGATCTCGCCGCGATCGTTGCCGAGCACGACGCGATCGCCATCACTCGCGAACGCGGACGCGGCCATGGCGATCACCGGCCCGGCCCGCCCGGTGTCGAGCTCGACGAGCTGGACGCCGTGCTTGGCCACGACCAGGAGCCGTGTGTCGGACACGAACACCACGCCACGGGCGGTGGGCACGTCGATGCGAACGGTCGCGGCCGGTGCGCCGGCCAGGCGAAAGACCACGAGGTGGTCGCCGTAGCGCACGGCGAGCTGTTGCCCGTCAGGCGAGAACGCCACGGTGCCGGGGACGCCGACCCCGGGGACGGTCTGCGTGGCCTGGTGAATCGGATCGACGATGCACAGGCCCTCGGGCTGGCACGCATAGGCGAGGAGCTCGCGGGTGCGCGAGAAGCTGCTGACATTGTCGCTGGTCGCGTTCGCCGCGATCCGGTGCGACGCGCCGTCGATCGTGGTCGTGGCGATCGTGCCGTCCTCGCTGATCGACAGCAGCGAACCATCGGAGAGCGGCTCGGTTCGATAGACGTTGTCCTTGTGGGCCGAGACCCGGACCTTGGCGACGCCGAGCCCTTGCGCCTTGGCGCGCAGCAAGCTCGCCAGCTCCTGATCGGGGCCGCGATAGCCGTTCAGCGCGTCCCACGCGGCCGATGGATCGCTGGCCAGCAGCAACGCGGCGTTCTTGAGCGACAGCTGGTGGTAGGCGACCTCGGTCGCCCGGTTGGCGTCGAGCACGGCGTTCTTCGCGGACTCCGCGCGGATCGCCGCGGCATCGGCGCGATCGCGCGCGGTCGCGACGTTGCGGACGTAGAGCACAGCCGCGGCGGCAGCGACCGCGAGCGCCGCGATCACCGAGATCGCGACCACGCGGTGGCGGCGGGTCCAGTGCGCGAGCGTCGCGAACACCGAGTACGTGCGGGCGGCGATCCGCGCGCCGGACTTGAACGCCTTGAGATCGGCCGCCAGCGCGCCGGCGTGCAGGTACCGGCGATCGGGGTCGGGATCGAGCGCCTTGTCGATGATCGTGACGAGATCTCTGTCGATGCCGGCCCGGCGCAGGATGCGGTGGCGGTGGCGCGCCTCGGTCGGTGGCACCCGCTGGAGCGCGCACAGCTCCCAGAGCATGGCGCCGATCGCGAACACATCCGCGCGCTGGTCGACCTGCTCGCCGCGCTCCTGCTCGGGCGCCATGTAGGCCGGCGTGCCCAGGATGCTGCCCTCGGCGGTGAGATCGTCGTCGCGGCGGATCCGGAACGGTCCGCTCGTCGAGACCGACGCCTTGGCGCCCGTGAGATCCTTGGCGAGGCCCCAGTCGATGACGACGGTCTCGCCGAAGTCACCGACGATGACGTTGGCCGGCTTGAGATCGCGATGGATGATGTTGCGGCCATGCGCGTACGCGATGGCCTCCGCCACGGCGATCACGTGGTGGAGCAGGGCGATCCGGGTCTCGACGGTGGTTCGCTCGGCGATCAGGTCGCGCAGCGGGCGGCCGGACACCAGCTTCATCGCGTAGAACGGCGTGCCGTCGGGCCACCGGCCGGCTTCGTGGACCGGCACGATGCCCGGATGCTCGAGGCGCGCGGTGATCAACGCCTCGCGGAGGAATCGGACCTCGTGGACGTCGCCGCGCGAGATCAGCTCCTTGATGGCGACGTCGCGGCCGAGCTCGCGGTCATGCGCCCGCGACACCCGACCGAGCCCACCGCGGCCGTGCTCGCCCAGGATCTGATAGCGGGCCGGATCGCGCGGCTGGGTGGGCGTCAGATCGGCCGGGTTTGCGGCAGCCGGGTTTGCGGCGGCGGCCCGGACTGTGGCGGCGGCTGGGGTTGCGGCGGCGGCGACGGGATCACGGGGCGGAAACCGGAACCGATGGTTCGCATCATCGGCGGCCGGATCGCTGGTGCGTGTCGGGTCGGACGGCCCACGGTCCGCCGGCCGCGTCGGGGGGATGTCTTGGTGTCCGGTAGACGGAAGGGTGGAGCGCAACATAAGGAAGGCACGATCGTCGTGGGTGGCTACCCGCACGCGACGGTGGGCCCTGCGACCATCCACGTGACTCGCCCACCGAAAGGCCCCCCGCCTGCCACTCGCCCGAGCACTCCCAGCAAGGTGTGGGCCGACTGAAAATACCGCCAACTGGCCGAACTCCGTGGCGCCGGTTCAGTCGCGCGGAGCCCGATTTGTTCCGGTGCTCGTTCCGGCGAGTTCCGATCGCCTGCAAGCCGCCGAGATCGCTGGCCTAGATCGAAACGAGCGATTCGTTCCGGGTGTTCTGAAACGCTGGTCGCCCGAAACGCGCCGGTTCAGGCGCCGAGCATCGCGGCGACCGCGTGGGTGGCGCCGTCGGTGCGCTGCAATCCACTGGGCATCCGGCCGAGGATGAGATCGAGGTCGAGGCCGCGCGCCCGGAGGTCTGCGGCGATCGCGGCCTCGAGCTGAGCGCGCAGCGCGCGTGGGTCGCTGCGCGGGCGCTGCTCCGCCGACTCGGTGATCGGATCGGGCATCAGACCGATGTAGACCGCGCCAGCTTCAGACGAGCCGATCGCATCGAGGCTGCAGGGCAGCGACAGCGGGAGCCCGGCGAACTTGTCCTGGGCGTCGTACAACAGCTGCGCGGCCTGGCACACGCGCGCGATCAGCGCCTCGCCCGCGTGCTCTCGGAGCGCACGCGCGAGCACCTCGCGCAACGAATCGTCGGCGCGCACGATCTGCCACAGCCGCCAGGCGTGCTCGCCATCATCGGCCAGCACGATGCAGCGGCGCGGCGAGATCGCACCGGCGACGCCAGCGTGGAGCCTCGCCCAGTGGATCAAGGCGGCGCGGCCCTGATCGAGCGACGGGAACACGGTCTCGCGACTGGAGACCACGCGCCAGCCGCTGCCGAGCCCGGCGGCCCAGTCGCCGTTGGACAGCCGGCGCGGCACGAGCGGTATCTGCGCGAGCTCGTTCAGGATCGCGCGGCCCTCCACGGGGGGCCAGATCGCGCCGCTCGGGACGCTGGCGTCGGGCGGCCTGGGCGCGCCAGGAACCTGCGCGAGGGGGCCCGCGGGCTGCGGTAGATGGGCGGCGTTCTCGAACGCCAGCACCTCGCGGAGCAGCTCCGCGGCGGGGCTACTGGGTCCGGCATCGAACACCATCGGTGGCGCCGGATGCAGCGCGCGATCGTCGGCGCGCAGGGCGTCGAGTAGCTCCTCGGCGCCGCTTCGCCCACCCCCCGTGGTGCGCAGCGCGCCCCGGCTCATCAGCTCGCGCGCGCGATCGAGCGCGAGCCGGACGGCATAGACAAACGCCTCACGGATCCCGGTGCCGTCGGCGGCGACCGACTCGACCACGCCGATCGGCCAGCCGGCCTCGGCGAGCCGGGCGCGAAGCTCGTCGAGCGGGATCGCGTCCGGCAGATCGCGCTTGTTGGCCTGCAGGATCACGCCGACCGGTGCATCGGCAGCGCCGGCCAGCATGTCGCGGAGCTCGAACAGGTACGCGAGCGTCCGCGAGGTCTCGCGCGCCGAGCTGTCGCCCACGAACACGACCACGTCGGCGCCCTCGATCACGCGCCGGCGGCGGGCTCCGAGCTCGCGCTGCCCGGGAACGGCGACGACCTGGCAGCGGATCTGGCAGCCCTCGAATCGGCCCCCGAGATATTCCATCCAGTCGAACCATAACGTGCGGCCATTGGCATCCTCGGCCGGCGTGAATGCCGGTTGTGCCAGACTGCCGGCGAGCGCGCGCAAGCTCGTGGTCTTGCCGGCCTCCGGGGGGCCGTCATAGACCAAGCGGATCACGATCTCGCTGGCATCGCTGTCGATCACAGCCATGTAGATCTCCTGCGCGTCGACGGTACCGCCGCGGGTGTGGTCAGGTCAGGTGAAGCTCGCGACGTGCTTGGCGAGCACGTTGCGCACGATCGCGAGGTTCGAGACCGACCGATCGACGACCAGATAGATGAACGTGGTCGGCGCGACCATCTTGATCACGTGGATCTGCTCGCCGAGCGTGATGAGCATGTCCTCCAGCGTGGTCTTGAGGTTGAGCGCCTTCATGATCTTGAGCTTCTGCTTGACCATCTCGCTGTTGTAGGCGCTCGCCGCTGCGAGATCGAAGTCCGGCCGGACCGACTTGAGGCCGAGCGTCATGCCCGACTCGAGATCGACCAGCGATGCTGCCATGTAACCCGGCATCTCGGCCGAGACCTTCTCGAAGGCGTCTATGATCTGTTTTTCCGATGGCATCTGAGTTCTCCTGGAGGTGAGGGTGGCGGGTGGGTCAGACGGTGAGATCGCGCTCGAGGATGCCGAGCTGGTGGCGCGCCATGGCGAGGTTTGCCTTCGTCTTGTCTAGGACGAGATAGATGAACAGGGCGTCATTGGAGGACAGCGGGCGGATCAGGTGGTACTGGCGGCCCAGCGTGATCAACATGTCCTCGATCTGATCGTTCATGTTGAGCGCCTTCATGGTCTTGCGCTTGGAACGCACGACCTCTGTATTGCCGGCCGCGGCAACTTCGAGGCTGATCGGCCCGCCGCCGGCGGCCCCGAGCATCATGCCGCTGTTGCTATCGACGATGCAGCAGCCGATGACGCCGTCGATCTCCATGAGCTTGGGTAGCGTTTCTTTTGCGTTTGCCATGTCGGTCTCCTTCAGAGGGTCAGGTGCGGGGTCGTACGTTCAAACGAAGACGGATGCGCCGGGGCACGCGACGACAGCACCGCCGGCAGCCCGCGCAGCGCGAGCACCGCGGCGGCGGCGGCGAGCGCAGCGGGGTGATCGATCACGGCGATGTGCACCAGCCGGCGCGCGGAGCGCCAGCCGAGCACGGCCGTGCCGGTGACGGCGGCGACCGCGCGCGCCATGACGGCGGGAGAGAAGCCGTGGCACACCGCGAGCGCCGCGGCGGCCCAGTCACCGAGCGCGATCAGCTCGCGCACCGGCAACGTCGCCGTGCCGGCGACGCGCACCGCGACCGGCTCGTCGTCGTCGCCGATCGCGAACGAGCCGGCGGTCCGCGCCGCCGGGAGCACGGCCTCGAGACCGGGCTCGGCGCCCTGCGCCTCGGTGGGGTATAGCTCGGCGCCGGCGGCGGCGAGCAGCTCGATCGGCGGGAACGTGAACCGCGCGTGGTAGCGCTGGCGATGCGGCACCCAGGTGGCCGGAGCGCGCGACCCGTCGCACTGGGCGATCAACGACTCGACGGTGTGTTGCTTGAGCGCCGCGCGTAGCCCGCGGTCCGACACCAGCTCGCGCTCGGCCAGCAGCTCGCCGAGCGGGCGGTTCTCGTCGCGGCACAGCGCGAACGCCTCGTCGAGATCGGTGTCGTCGAGCTCGCGCTCGGCGTGGTGGCGCAGCAGATCACGCAGCCGCGCGCTGCGGCCGGGCGCCTGCGCCCAGCACACCCGGCTGGTCTCGACCAGCACCGAGCCGCGCAGCGCATCGTCGGTGTCGATCACGAACGCGCCACTTTCGGACGGCGGTCGGTCGTCGACGGCGGCCAGCAGATCGACGAGGTTAGCCAAGCCGGCCTCCAAGCGAGCCCGCGCCCACGCTGGCGATCTCGTAGCGTGCGAGCCCCAGGCTCGCGTTGCGGTCGAGCACGACGCAGAGCAGCAGCGACGGGTGGCCGGCCACCGCGTGGAGGACATGGTAGTGGCTCGACAGCGTGATCACGACGTCCTCGATGTGATCGCCGAGCGTCGCGACCAGCTCGCGCTCGAGCCGGTACAGCTCGCCGTAGCCGATCGCCGCGGTCTGCATGTCCATGCCCGCGACCGCACCGTCGCCGCCGAGCACGACGCCGCTCTCGACATCGACCGTCATGGCGGCGGCGTAGCCATCGAGCCGCCGCAACCGGTCGACCACGTGCTGCATGTCGAGCGCGGGCTCGGCCGGCACGCCGTCGTCGAGGTCGGCCAGCTCGTCCTCGAGATCGCGCAGGTTGTCTTCGTCGACCGTGCGCAGCGAGTCGAGCAGCAGGGTCTGGAAGTCGCGCGTGATGCTGTGCGGGGTCGCGTGCGGCAACACCATCGTGCGCAGCGAGCCGGCCGGCATGGCGAGGATCATGCGCAGCGCCGGCTCGCCCTGGAGCTCGCGGTACACCGCGTGGATCAGCTGGCCGTCCTCGAGGAACACGTGGCCGGGCGTGAGGCCGTCGACCACGATCGCCAGCGATCGCCGCGCGTAGTGGAACATCTGGAGCAGGTCGATCAGCGACAGCCCGTGGATCGAGCCGCGGAACCCGGTCTCGCAATCGACCGCCTGGCGGATCGCCTGGAGCAGCTCGCTCGAGGTGAACGGCTTGCACAGCACGCGCACGGCGCCGCACTCGATCGCGCGCTGGTAGTCGCGTGCGCTGGCGTAGCCGCTCATCAGGATCGCGCGGGTCCGCGGCGACACCATCCGGATGCTCTCGAGCAGGTCGATGCCGTCGGCGCCCGGCATCCGGAGATCGGTGAGCATGACGTCGATCGGCCGCGCCGCGAGCACCGCGCGGGCCTCGTCGGCGTTGTGCGCGAGCGCGACCGCGAACCCCTGGTCGGTGAGATCTCGGCCGATCGTGGTGCGAAACGCACCGTCGTCATCGACGATCAGGACCGACGTCATTCGGCCACCTGAGCCGTCCGCGCGACCGGCAGCAGGACCGCCATGGCGCAGCCCACGGCGACGTCCTCGAGCACGAGCTGGCCGCCGAGCGAATGCGCGGCCTCACGGGCGATGGTGAGCCCGAGCCCGGTGCCGTTGGGCTTGGAGGTGATGAACGGCTCGAACACGTGCTCCGCGAGCTCCGTGGCGATCCCGGGCCCGTCGTCGCTGACCCGGATCAGCACCATGCCATCGCCGGCCGATCCCGGCCGCGCGCTCGACGAGCCGGGCTGCGACGCGATGCGGACATGGACCGGCCGATCGCAGGAGTCGGTCGCGTTGACCAGCAGGTTGACGAAGATCTGTTCGACGGTCAGCGGGTTGCCGCGCACCCGGAGGTGCTCGTCGTGGAGCTCGATGCGGAGCTGGTGCGAGCCGGCGCGGAACATCGGCCGCAACAGGCTGGAGACCCGATCGACGATCTCGCGCAGCGACTGGGTGGTCGTGATCGGTGGTCCGAGCCGGACGAAGTCGAGCAGGCCCGCGATCGTGCGGCGCATCTGATCCGCGGCGATCTGGGTCTCGTGCAGCAGCTCGCGGGCGCTCGCCGACAGCTCGCCGGCGCGGGTCTGTAGCAGGTCGACGTTGTACACGATCGAAGACAGCGGCGAGCGCAGGTCATGCGCCATCACAGCGGCGAGCCGGCCGGTCTCCTCGAGCCGCTGCCGGTGCATGCGCTTGGACAGCGCGCGCTGCTGCTCGGTGATCTCGCGCATCAGCAAGAGCCGTCGATCATTGCCGAGCGGGTAGCGCGTACAGCCGATCACCTCATCGCTCTCCGCGCGCGGCCGCCACATGATCGGGACGCCGAACGGCGTGTTCGCCAGCTCGCGCGCGAGATCCGCAGGCAGGAACGCCGGCAGCTCGGCCGCGAGCTGAAACCGCGCGATCAGCTCGGCGGCGGACGGTGTGGCCTCGAGCACACGTGCCGCACCATCGAGCACCACGAACGGTGCGCCGATGTCATCCAACCGCAGGCTGCTGTCGATGGTTCGCGGCGTCGGCACAGAGTTACCCCGGTGCGGTCCGACGCAATCCCCACGCCATCTCGCGATGCGGTGGTTCCAGCGAGTTGCGATGAGCGAGGTGGGAGGGCTGTCCGGGAGTCTGGACTTCATGTCCGAAGTTCGGACGAGTGGGTCGGCTACTAGCGAATTTCGCGGACGGGATATTACCTTTATCGGTGACCGACTGAGCTGGATCGAGCTGGATCGAGCTGGATCGAGCTGGATCGAGCTGGATCGAGCTGGATCGAGGGTGAGAACGTCCTCTGCGACGTCGTGATGATGCCTGTGTTCGACCCAGCGTCGCGGTGAGATGTTCCCTGACGGTTGCCGCGCGGCGTGCTCGACCGCACGGCATCGCGGTGTCGCGCTGGGCGATCACAGCGGCTCGGGAATTTTCTTCGGCGGACGGGATTCGCCGTCGGCGATCCGCTGGCGCGCTAGATCTCCGCCGCATCGCGGCGACGTCGGCTGTTCGGGCACCACACGGTTTTTGAGTGTTGTGCCCGTCGTGTGTTGTTGCGTGTATGCGGACGAGTCGCACCTAACGCATTAGTTGACTGACTCGATAACTCCTCGTAACCTGATGGAGAGTGTCGACGGCGGGGAATTCGATTCTCATCGTCGAGGACGATGACAAGGTACGAGCTGGAATCGCGAGCTTCCTCCGTACCCGCGGGCTCGTCGTGTTCGAAGCCAACACGATGCAGACCGCCGAGCTCGAGTTCCGGGAGCGCCTGCCCGATCTCGCGATCGTGGACCACGGCCTGCCCGACGGCGAGGGCATCGACCTGATCAAGGTGTTTCACCGGATCGACGAGCGCGTGCCGGTGCTGATGTTGACCGGCCACGCGTCGTTCGATCTGGCGGTCCAGGCGATGAAGGTCGGCGCCGAGAACTTCCTGAGCAAGCCGATCTATCCGGCGGCGCTGTTCGTGGTCGTGCAGCGCGTGCTCGATAGCTTTCGCGACCGCCGCCGCCAGGTCGCGAGGACCGCGCACGAGGTGCGCAGCCACCTCGACCCGTTCACCGGCGAGAGCGCGCTAGTCCGCGAGTTGCTAGCCCAGGCGCACCAGGTGCTCGATAGCCACACGCCCGTGCTGATCGAGGGCGAGACCGGCACCGGCAAGGGCGTGCTCGCGCGGTGGTTTCACCAGCACGGCCCGCGCGCCGAGGAGCCGTTCGTCGACATCAACTGCGCCGGGCTGTCGCGCGATCTGCTCGAGAGCGAGCTGTTCGGCCACGAGCGCGGATCGTTCACGGGAGCCGCGACCAGCAAGCTCGGCCTGCTCGAGGTCGCCCACCGCGGTACCGCGTTCCTCGATGAGATCGGCGAGATCGACCTCGCGCTCCAGCCGCGGATCCTCAAGGTCGTCGAGGAGAAGCGATTTCGCCGGGTCGGCGATGTCCGCAGCCACAGCGTCGATGTCCGGCTGATCACCGCGACCAACCGCGACCTGGGCCGGATGGCGCGCGAGGGTAGCTTTCGCTCCGATCTGTATTTCCGGATCAACACGATCCACCTGGTGATCCCACCGCTGCGGCGGCGGCCCGAGGACATCGCGGCGCTCGCGCGCCAGGTCATCGATCATCTCGGCACCGGACGCACGATCGACATCGCGCCCGATGCCATCCGCGCGATGCAGGCCTATGCGTGGCCCGGCAACCTGCGCGAGATGCGCAACGTGTTCGAGCGCGCGGTGCTGCTTTCGGGCGGGGCGACCCGGCTCACCGCGGCCGACCTCCGGTTCGAGGCCACGCCGGACGATCGCGACGGTGACGTGCTGACGCTCGAGGAGATGGAGCGCCGCCACATCGAGCACGTCGTGCGGCTGGAGCGCGGCAACATCGATCGCGCCGCGATGCGGCTCGGCGTATCACGCAGCACGCTGTATCAGAAGCTCAAGCGCTATCGCGATGAGCCGCAGGAGCCTAGCTCGGCGCGGGGTCGCGGCGTGGGTCCGGGCTAGGCAGCGGCATCAGCCGGCTCTCGATCAGCTCCTCCAGCAGCGCGGCAGGATCGATCGGCTCGGCGTGGGTCGGCAGCGCGAACTCGAAGGTCAGGGTTTCACCCGCGCGGAACAGCTCGACGCGCATCTCGCCGACGCCGAGCGCGCGCGCTTCGATGTACGCGGCCCAATCCGGGGTCGGGACACCGTTGACCGCGACGAGGATGTCACCGTACTGCACGCCGGCGCGCGCGGCCGGGCTGCCTGGTCGGCAGCCCAGGACGGGTATACCCCGGAGGCGCGTAGCGATTCGCGTAACGTCGTCCCACTTCAACATCGATCAGATTCTACCGCGGTTGCCGCGGTGCGCCGAGGTGGATCTCACCGTCGCCCACCCGTCGTGCAGCGCCGCACATTGGCATGCGATGCGTGGCAATCCCGCCGAACGTTGCCGGCCGCGGGTCGCCGGAAGTCGCCGGAAGTCGCCAGAAGTCGCCAGAAGTCGCCAGCAGTCACGTCCCCGGACGCCGTGTCAGCGATTGACTGTCCAGGTGCGATTTGCGTCACGGTCTCCCGCCGTCCGCCGCTAGCCGCGATAGCTATCGTCTTGCTCGATCTTCGACACGACCCAATCGAACTCTCCGTCGGTGACATGCGCGCCGCAGTGTTCGCATTCGCCGGCTTGCGTGATCTGGAGCGGCGCGCCGCAATTGCTGCACGCCGGCGCGGTGACCGGCGCGGCGCGGCGGGCGGCGGTGCGGATCAGCGTCCAGTATTCGCTGTAGCGCCGGTCGCGATGGATCGAGCCGCGCACGCGCTCGCCGCCCGGCTCGCGAACGACGTAGTCTTTGCCGGCGCCCCAAATCCGGATGGTGATCGCATCGAAGTAGCGGTCGCGGCCCAGCCGCGCGATCGCGGTGTGCGTGAGGTGCATCCCGGTCAGCACGTTGTGCAGGCCCTGTCGTTGATAGGCATCGATCCAGTACGACAGATAGTCGTACAGCCCGTCTGTCACCAGGCCGCGAATCGGCCGCAGGTCGTTGTTGGACCATGCCGTGTTCATCTGCGCGTAGATCATCTCGAGCCGCGCCATCAGCGAGGCCTCGGTGAGTTGCGGGTCATCGCGCAGCAGCAGCAACCACGCGGCATCGACATCGGGTTGCCGATAGGTCGGCAGATCGGTGCCGCGCTCGGCGACCTCGGTGGTCAGCGTCGGCGGACGCTCGTCGATCGACACCATCGAGATCTGTTCGACGACCCAGTCGAACCGGCCGTTGTCGACCGCCTGGCCGCATGACGCGCAGACCTGGGTGCCGCTGTGCGCGGCTTGCCACGGCGCCCCGCAGTTCGGGCACGGGAACGTTCGCGAGGCGCCGGGCGGCTTGCTCGACGCCGAGGCATCGCGGCCGAACAGCCAGCTCTCGACGGAGTAGTACGTGTGATCGGCGGTGGCGACGTTGGCCTCGTACTCGATGCCGATCCGCACGCGGCGCGGGCCGACTTGCGGCCCGTCTGTCGTCGTGGCCTCGGGCTCGTCATCAGGGAGCTCGACGCGGTAGGTCCGTAGCGCGCCGATGACCACCTGCTGTACCGGCGCCCCAACCGGTGCGCGCGCCGCCAGCTGGGCTCGCGCGGCCGCGCTGACGTAGGGCGCGATCGTGGCGAGCGCCTCAGCGGTGTGGCGCGCGCGGTGCGCGGTGGAGAACAGCCGGAACGCGAAGTCCTCGAACACGACCTGCGAGAACGCGCCATCGATCCGCTGCACATCGGTGAGCTCGAGCGATTCATGGAGCTCGGCCGGGGGGCCGCTGTCCCAGTCCTTGCGCTGGTTCTGACGGTACGCGCTGTAGATCGCGTAGCCGATGATCAGGCCGAGGATCGGCAACCCGACCGCCGGATACGCGACGAGGATCCGGATCAGCCAGTACACCAGCTCGAAGATCACCGCGCCGCCACCGCCGCCACCGCCCCCATTGCTGCTACTATGCCCGCCGCCGCCGGAGTAGCTGTCGCCACCGCCCGGCCGCGCCGCGGCGATGCCAACCAGGCCGACCAGCACGGCGGCCACCACCAGGGCGAGCGCTCGCCGCCGGGGGGCGGTCATGGCGTCATGCCTCGATCGCGGCGATCGAGATCGCTGTCGATCGCGTCGGGCAGCTCGTTGATGTCGTCGCTGCGGCGCGGCATCGCCGCGGCCAGCGCGGGTGCCAGCCCCTCCAGCGCGCGCGCCACCGCGGCTCCGCCGTGGCGGATCGCCTCGGTCAGCGCCTGCTCGGCGCGGTGGTGTGCCTCGGCCATGAATCTGCGCGCGACGCCGCTATCGCTCACCAAGACCACGCGGCGTTCGAGCCACGACACGTAGATCAAGATGCCGCTGCGATCGCGGGTGTTGTGCACGCCGCGTTCGACGAACGTGGCGCGTGCCGCCTGCAGCACCGTGCGGTCGCGGATCGCCGCCGGTGTGGCCCTCCGCTTGACGTCGGGCAGGAGCTCGACGAACGCGCCGGCGAGCCCACCGAGCACGAACGGGTCGACGAGGATCGAGCTGAGCGCGAACACGTGGTCGCTGAACAGCATCACCGCCAGCCCGGCGATCGCGACGACAGCACCGATCGCCACGTTGACGTGCCGGTAGCTCGCCGAGCACCGGCGCACGGCCACGACGACCTCGACGGCCGATGCCTGTTCTATCGCCGCGATCGCCTGCCCGAACGCGGTGCGCGCCGCGGCATCGAGGAACTTCACGTCGCGGATGTACCACGCACGTCGCGACCGTGCAGCGAACCTTCCGATCGGTTCGCCGGCTGCGCCGAGGCTACCTACGAATTCGCCGAGGGAACGTCGCGGCACGAGATCGTCGCCCCGTGCTTCTTCCATCCTTCCGCCAACAGCCACGTTTGCGGACGAAACACCTGCAGCGGGTCGTAGGTCGGCGGGCCGCGCCACAAGAACCCCTCCTCCTCGCCGTACTCGGTCCAGTCCGGGAACATCGCCGCGCTCGAGAACCAGTCGATCGACCACGCGTTCATCGGCGCGACGCGATCCTCGCGGTGCTTCCGCCAGTTCGACATGACGTACCGGAGCGCATGCCGCGCCTGCCGCGGCGTCGTGATGATCTCCGCGTGATAGCGGTCCGGGAACACCGCGCCTCGACGCCTGGGCCCGGGCCGCCCCTTGCTGATCGCTGCGTTGAGGTGCTTGGCGGCCGAGATCTGAAAGCCTTGCATCCCAGACGCCAGCGCGGCCTTGTCACCGGCCTCGACGAGTAAGTGGACATGTGTGCGCTGGATGCTGAGGTGAACGATCCGAAAGTCGTCCCGCCGCGCCGTCGTCAACGTGGCCTCCCGGATCGCCTGGTAGATCCGGCGACGACGCAGGCTGCCGACCGCGCTCACGGCGCGCAGCACGACATGCACGGGATACCTCGCGTGCAGATACGGCCGCTCTTTGTGAGGTGAGCCCGCCCGCGCGCCCTTCGGCGGGCGACCCGCGCCGCGCCGCCTGCCACCGCGCTTCTTGAATAGCAGCAGCTGCTCGGGCTCGGGGGTCCGCTTGCGCGCCGGCTTTGGACGTTTGCGCACCTTCACATCTTCTGGATAGCCGTCGACGAGTCCTCACACAAGTAGATTTCGCCGATATTCTACCTCGGGACTCGAGCAACCGGCCGGGCAACCGCGCTCGGATCCCGCGGGCCGACCGGTTCTGCTCATCCTCTCAGCGGATGACCGCACGCGTGGCCTGGCGCGCTCCAGCTCAGCGCGCGGTGCTGGTGTGGCCCGGGCACGCACCGAGCTGCCCATCCGATCCGAGCCGGTGGCAGGGCACGGCCAGCGAGGCTTCGGGGCCATCGGTCGTCACCGGACCTCGGGAGATCACCACCCGGCCTGTGGACAGTGGTGCTCGGCTGGTAGCTGGACCGTTTGATGCCGAGGCCAGCGCAACAGCGTCGTCGCCACTGCCCACAGCCCAGTGCACGCGCGCACTCTCCGTTTCCGGATATTTCATATCTCAAAATGTCCGGAAACGGAGCATCGGCGCGGGGCACTGGGCTGTGGGGGCCGGGTGGTGATCTCCCGAGGTCCCAGGGCGCCCGCCAGGATGACCGCACGCGTGCGCTACCGTCCACAGGCCGGGTGGTGATCTCCGGAGGTCCCACCAGGATGACCGCACGCGTTGCCTGGCGCGTTCAAGCGCATCGCTGCGGTGCTGGTGTGGCGAGGCACGTGCCGAGCTGATCATCCGAGCCGGTGGCAGGGCACGGCCAGCGAGGCTTCGGGGCCATCGGTCGTCACCGGACCTCGGGAGATCACCACCCGGCCTGTGGACAGTGGTGCTCAGCTGGTAGCTGGACCGTTTGATGCCGAGGCCAGCGCAACAGCGTCGTCGCCACTGCCCACAGCCCAGTGCACGCGCGCACTCTCCGTTTCCGGATATTTCATATCTCA